>RCNC010001379.1_pt1 | contig 16296 bp, 16 predicted proteins | sample 2041301 | NCBI WGS metagenome assembly RCNC01 (sample SAMN09708231, study PRJNA481090) | Marine sediment metagenome, whole genome shotgun sequencing project. | biome: marine sediment; feature: ocean; material: sediment; isolation source: Sewage treatment plant 13A marine sediment (STP13A) ... | reverse complement strand
TTACCCCCTTTCAATTTATGATGGGTAAAGTATTGGGAGGCATAGGAGTTTCCATGACTACCGCAGCTATTTATGTTGGAGCCAGTGTGTTTACACTTAAATACACCGGAATGGAGTCATTGATCCCCACGGAAGTGCTGCCCTGGTTCTTTATCTTCACCTTCCTGTTTGTCCTGATGGTTGGATCGGGAATGGCCGCCCTGGGCGCCACCTGCAACGACAACAAGGATGCTCAGTCACTCACATTCCCTGGTATATTACCTGCCATTATACCCATGTTTCTGATTGCGCCCATCATCGCAGATCCCACCGGTCCACTGGCAACAACCATGTCCCTGATTCCACCCTTTACACCCACCATTATGGTGATGCGAATGGCTTCCACGGTGACCATCCCCATGTGGCAGCCCATAGTGGGTCTGCTTGGTGTTATCCTGTATACCATTTTCACGGTCTGGCTCGGTGCCCGGGTTTTCAGGACAGCCATCCTGATTCAGGGTCAGAAGCCCAACCTTGCCACGCTATATAAGTATGCGTTCAAGGGGTAGGTTAGTAGGTAGTACTCGATGGGAGTAACTAGTGCTTAGTGAGAGCGGAGTTTTGGGAAGAGCATTCCAGTCTTCTTCTTATACTCTAGGTAATCATTTCCAAAGGCCTCGGCTAGAATGCGTTCTTCGTATCTGCTTATTCTAATATAGAAGGCAATAATGACCAGGAGGAAGGCAGCAGATGCAATGGACATGGTGATCAGGGAGGCCCCCAGATAAAAAAGAATGGCCCCAGTGTAAATAGGATGCCTCACTATGCGAAAAACGCCTGTACTGATCACCTCAGGATTCTCCCTGGCAGTCCCAAACACAGCTTTCATTCCTCCCCGGGCCAGGTACCATCCACCTATTAAAACCAAACCAGCAGCCGGGACCCGAATATAATTGGGCACTCCCTCCAGCAGAGAGGTGGAGTAATGAAAGACAAAAGAATCCGTAATCCATACCCCCAGAAAAAATACTAAAAGGATCAGCTGACCCGTATCGCCCCACCGATGCTCCCCTGTCAGGTGGGGATGTTCAGTATGCTTTTTTGTACTCATTTTTTTATTTTAAAATTATATCAAAATTCCCAGAAAGATGTTAAACTAAGTTCTCTATCAGCAATCTAACAACAAATGACCTAAATTTGAAGGAACCCAAAATCAAGCATATGAAAAAGCTTCTTTTCATCGTAATGATTGCCGTAAGCACAATCTCCTGTTTCTCCCAGCAGATAACGCAGGCGGATATCGATCTTAAGGTAAAGACATTTTTCCAAAAACATGGAGGATGGTACGATATGAATGTGCCTTCCTCAGACGGACAACTTTTATATAATCTTATCCTTGATAATAAGTACCAACAGGCCCTGGAGATAGGGACATCCACCGGACACTCCGGAATATGGATGGCCTGGGCACTGAGTAAAACCGGTGGGAAACTGATCACCATTGAGATTGATAAATCGAGACATGAAGAGGCCCTCGCAAACTTCAAAGAGGCTGGCGTTGATCATATCATTGATGCTCGCCTTGACAATGCACATGACCTGGTTCCCAAACTGAAAGGTCCCTTTGATTTCATTTTTAGTGATGCGGATAAGGGATGGTATCAAAATTATTTTGAGGCTGTGGATCCCAAATTGAAAGTTGGTGGATGTTATACCACGCACAATGTATCTGACAGAGCCGGGAATCGCTGGAACCAGGATTACCTGCATTTTCTGCAGGGTTTAGATAACTATGAAACCACCGTTGACAATTCGGGAGGAGGCATGGCCATCAGTTTCAAAAAAGGAAAAAAATAAAGCTCCGCTCTCCGTTAAAAAGCCAGCTTGATATCAATCAGCCTAAAGATATCTTCCTGGGCTGAGCTGTCCGGGACCAGGATTCTGACACCCCTACCTTCGGCATAAACTTTCGCGCTTTCCAGATCTGATATGATCTGTGCAGACACATCACTCTTCTTGATCACCTCAAAAGCTTTCCCGCCAAAAACAAAAGCAGCCAGAAATTCACCATCCCTTGGCAGCAGATAAACAATAGCCCTTCTTTTATCCTTGATTCGAAAGCTCCAGCCATACTTTTTTCCCGGAAAGTTCCATTCTTCGATCCCTTCGGGGTATTTTTCATACACCCGGTCCCTTATCTCCATCCAAAGCTCATACTTATCTCCCAGTACTCCCCGCAATTCTGCGTCTGAGGGGACCAGTGATTTATCCATAAAAATGCTGTGTTCCATCTTATAAATTTATAAATTTCCGCCCTTATATACAGTTGCAATCCAAATACTATGCGAAAACTCCTGATATTTAATCTGCTTCTCACTTTCCTGATTATTCCATCATATGGCCAGGATCATCACGAACGATACGAGTCAATTGATGTACTTAGTTACCGTTTTGAAATCGACCTGAACGATACATCAAATGTGATCCAGGGCATAAGCGAAATAGAAATAGCCTTCAGGAAAGATGTGGACCAATTCCAATTGGATCTTAGCTACAATAATGCGGAAAATACCGGAATGAAGGTAAAGCGGATCACTGAGGATGGCCAGGAGATACCCTTTCTTCAGGAAGATGATTTGATTTCACTCGTCATTCCCATAGCCCATCAGGGAACTCAGCGTAACTACAGGATTATATATAGCGGGATTCCCAGCGATGGCTTAATTATCTCTAAGAACAAATTTGGCGACCGCACCTTCTTTGGCGATAACTGGCCCAATCGGGGGCATCACTGGTTACCACTTGTGGATCACCCCTCAGATAAAGCCATTGTGGAATTCATTGTTAGGGCACCGGATCATTACGGAGTGGTATCTGTAGGAAAAAAAATAGGCGAGCTTAAGGAAGCTGGACAGATTATCTCCCATTGGAAGACAACAGTCCCGCTATCCACCAAGCTAATGGTTATTGGGGTCAGCCCATTTGCGGTGGAGGAGATGCAAAGCCAGTCGGGGATCCCGGTCTCCACCTGGGTCTATCCCCAGAACCAGGAAGAGGGATTCTATGATTACAGCATTGCCACAAAGCCTCTGGATTTTTTTGAATCCTATATTGCACCCTATCCCTATGCCAAGCTGGCTAATGTGCAATCCAAAACTGTTTATGGCGGCATGGAGAATGCCAGCTGTATCTTCTACCACGAACGCACCGTTACTGGCAAACAGACTCATGAAGTATTGTTCGCCCACGAGATCGCACACCAGTGGTTTGGGGATGCGGTTTCTGAACTGGACTGGCACCATATCTGGCTGAGTGAAGGATTTGCCACCTATCTCACCGATATCTATATCGAACAGACCCACGGCCGGGATGCCTTTGTGGCTTCCATGCAGGATGAAAGAGGACAGGTGATTCGCTTTGCCCGCAGAAGGCTGGCTCCTATCATTGATACAAGCCTGAGTGTTTCCGTCCGTCTATTGAATAAGAATTCATATGAGAAAGGTGGCTGGGTTCTACATATGCTACGACACGACATGGGGGATGAACAATTTCAGGAGTGTGTGCAGACCTTTTATGAAAAATTCAAGTTCAAGAATGCACTTACCGAAGATTTTCAGGAAGTAGTTGAATCCGTCACAGGTAAAAGCTATGATGACTTCTTCCGTCAATGGTATTACCAGGCAGGTCATCCCGTTCTATCTGCAAATTTGAAAAAGCGGGGCAAAAAAGTCGTTTTGACCATCAAACAGCACCAGGAACAGCTGCTGTTTGATTTCCCTATCGATATTGCATTGACAAATGATCGTGGAGAGGCTTTTATGGAAACTCTATCTATTAATGGCCCCTCTCAAACTTTTATACTAAAACCATCTTTTAAAACCACAGAGCTTACACTTGATCCGGATACCTGGTTACTGTTCGAATCCTACGAATCGCCATAGATGGTTAGATCTGGATAAAAAGCTGCAAAAGAAAACCAGTATCCGATAAATGAAGGTGGCGCCTCAAGCCGTGCATCTTTGCGCGGACCGCTCACCGCCCTTCCGTTTACATCCCACAGATTTCCCTCACCATCGGTCATCACAACCGGGTACTGTCCCTGCACAGGACTGAATGAAAGTGTGGACCCATCACCCGGGTCACTGAGAAATGAGACCATAAAGTTATCTTCCCGGTTTCCAACAACAACTAAATTATCCCCGTTCAGCTCGTCCAGAATCACAGAGACCTTGTCTCCTAAGCTGGAAAATGAATAAACACGAACACTCCCCGAATGCAAGATTCCCAGAACCCTTTCCTTGTTAGGAAATCGATCATCTTCATTGGCCACTGGGAATATCAGATAATCGTGTGCTGTGCGATAACTACCATACGGATAACGTCCATAATCACGGTTGTGACCAGTTTCCTGAGAAATAACAGTGGTAGACGGATACATCTCCTTCCAGGTCTTCCAGGTAGTTTCAACCAGGGGAAAAGTCTCCGCCACTTTCCCCCTGAGTTTACCATTTACACAATCCAGCCTGATCTGAGACCAGTTGCTATCAGTTTTTCTGTCATAGGGAATCAGGTTGGAGTTATACAGTAAGCCAGATACACCGAATGTTGTCACTTCCCCATCTATTTCCCTGTCCCATCCAATTCCTGTTCCGGTCAGCGGGCAATAGGTGAGAGCTATATTTGCCTCACCCACCTGGTCGTTGATAATTTCATGCCAGTCAAGGATCTGGTGTGGATATGCTCTTGCTTCATCTCCGTACACAAAGCCGATCACAAGCTCATCATCGCTTAGATAGTCTGCTGCTTCGGCAGAGATAAACTCTGGTTCTGTCAGCGCCGGGATTCCATCTTTCCCGGGTCCTCCGTCAAAAACTTCATCCCGGGGAATCGACCAGCCCTCCAGACTGTCCGACCCTGTAGATGATGTGTTTCCATTGCCATTGGGCTCCTCTTCACACCCCCAGAGGAATACGAAAGAGCATAGTAAGCCACTAAATAATATCTGTCTCATAATTGATATGTTTTTGATTTGTTTTTTCTTATCATGCCAAAAGAGTGGTATAATCCAACTTGCATTCTGAAAGTTGGTGTAAGTTGTGTTCCTCCCACATTGCTGTAGAGCGGTATTTCGGGAACGAAATGCAGAATCGATCTGGGACTGAAATGCCAGCTCAGAGCTGGCAATACATTAATCCACTGACCTCCTGTATTATCAAGTTCCTGGTCGTTAATCCTATCACCTGCAGCATACCTGTAACGTACAGAAAGGGAGGGTGACAATATCCTATTACCCCAGACCACCTGATCTCCTATACCCAGGTAGAATTGCACTGAATTCCCAAAGCTGTAGGTTTGTGAACCAAGGTACTCCCTGTTCATCCCGTTGATCCTACCCACAACTCTGGCCGAAGCGACCATTGTTGGTCGTTTAGCAAATTGCCTGGCATAGTAAGCCCAGGTAATGAGATCCCAGGAACCACTTCCGGGCTGCATGTCAGCATTTAAAGTAATGTCAAGATTGTTGGTCAAATCAGTCCTTCCCAGTGGCAGCTTTGGGCCAATGCCCAACTGTAATTCTGAACCACTTTCAGATATATTTGCAAGAATGAACTTCGCCATCAAAACCGCATCTCCCAATCCATGTGTGTTTACCTGGTCAATCTGATCATTGAATGAGATTTTTCTCCCCTGCAACACATAGGAGAAAAGCGCATCGATGGCAAACCAGCGATTGATACTATATCCGGTCTTCAATAAAAATGAGTGGGTGGTTCTTTGCCTTGTTCCGTCCTCATAAGTTTCAGCTCCGGTCTTTAAAGTGGCAAGATAATTCAGGTCATAACTGAACTCCATCTGAAGTGTGCCGCTGGCAGCACCTTGAAATCCGATGTTTCCTGATAGCGGTACGCCCCCCGAGCAACACGTTTGCGAAAAGCTCCGTATCTGTCCAAAAACCAGCAGGCTGATTGCCACTATAAAATACTTCGATATATAGTTCACGTATACCATGTTACAGTTTAATTAACTGCACTTTATGCAAGTCTAATATGCAAGATGAAGTCGGAGCGACAGAGGTCAGTGCCTCTGTGTGGAAATTTAGTCGCAGGAATGTATTAATACTTACAATTTCTTGGGAGGAAATTGTTCCCGGCCATCTGGATGAAGTGCAAACCGTCCCTTTTCTGCTGGATGTACCATATCGGGACTTGGCCATGGCCAGCCTCCGAATTGAGACTTCTGGTAATCCTGGTAGGTCTCCTGGATCTCTTCCATTGTATTCATCACAAAGGGGCCATAATTTGCTACTGGTTCCTGTATAGGCCTTCCCTGAAGAAGTAGAAATCTTCCTTCCCTGGCCCCATTGGTCAGTTCTACAGGCTGGTGTGCTTCTAAGTCAATTCCATGGTCCACTTGAACAGCGCTTTGATTAATCATCAGCTGATCACCTTCAAAAAAATAGAGGGTCCGATTGATGCCCTTTGAAGCAGGAGGGAGAATCCAGGAAGCTTCAGCCTCCATTTGGATATACCAGATGGCCACTTCATTTTCGGGATCCGCTGCCCAGGAATTGGGTGCCGGATCAGGTGCCTTCGAGCCTTCAAGGGAGCCTGCTACTATCTCCACCCGGGTCTCCCGCTTATCCTCATCCATAAAAATTCTAACCGGGATATGTTCCTTCCATAGCATGGAGAAATGAGGCTCCACAAACTTGCTTTTCCGTGGGAGGTTAAGCCAGATCTGGAAAAGTTCCAGGGGGTTGGAACTCTCCTGGTTTAATAATGGAAACATTTCAGCATGCTGAATGCCTTCTCCTGCAGTCATCCATTGTACATCCCCGTGTCCATACCTCCCTGCGCCCCCCAGTGAATCGGAGTGATCCACCATTCCTTTCCTTACAACGGTAACTGTCTCAAACCCCCGATGGGGATGAACAGGAAATCCGGGTATGCTTTTTCCATGGTACATCCGCCAGCCATCTTTGAGCACGAAGTCGTTTCCCAGGTTCCTTCCCCCAAGTGAGGTAAGCGGACCAAAGGCAGCATCTCCTTCAGGATAAGCATCGGCGTGGTAAACGCAAAAAAGAAAGGGATCTCTTGTTGTCCAGGGAAATCCCAGGCGTTCAATTCTCAGTATACCCTTGCCAGCTTCCATCATTTCCATTGCTTCTTTAATAGAAATAACAAGGACACTGCCGTTTTGTTAGATTATCCGGCTGAAAGCCAGGGAACTCAATAAAAATCATATATTTATATAGCTAAAACTCTTAATGATTATGACTACTTCCACCGTAAAATCAAATCTGGGAATTATTGTGGCTGTCGGGTCTGTCTGGGGCCTGACTGAATTTGCTGCCGGTATGGGACTTCAAAAATGTGCCGCCCTGTTTACTGGAGCCATCCTTACAGGCGTAGCTTTTTTCTGGGTATCCTTTATCTGGAGCATTACGCGTAAAATCCTGCCTGTTCTGATCATCGTTGGCATGGCTATCCTTTTTAAGTTTCTCGATGCACTTCTGTTGCCTGTGGCCTGGAACCATGGCTCCATCCTCAACCCGGCATATGCCTTTGTGACCATTCTGGTGGGATTTTCATTGCTCATTCTTCTGTTTAAGAATCAATTTTCCTCCAAACTGAGAAACCGGATCCTGTTGGGTGCAGGAGCTGCCATCATCGCAACGGCCATGTTCCCCCTGGTTAGGTTTGCCACTGGATCAGCTGCCTGCTTCTATGCATCCACAAACATTCCTCTGGCCATCTACACGGCTCCAGTTGCCATTGCCATTTCTATGATTACAGTGCCTCTGGGCTATCTTGCTGCAGCATGGTATACTGGAAAATCCTGGCAAGAAAACAGGTTACAACCCTCTATTTTATCCAGGCTATGGTCGCCTGCAGTGCTGGTATGCTGTATCCTGATCATCACACTGATCAGGATCATATAAGCTTCAACTGAGTAAAAGATTGCATGAGAAGTATCTACCATACGATACTTGAGCAGATCCGATCAGGATCTCAAATCGTGCTGGCCACTGTTGTACACACTGCTGGTTCAACTCCACAGAAGCCGGGAAGCTCTGCTCTTTTCGGCGAACCTGGTCTCCTTGCAGGGACCGTTGGGGGCGGAATGCTGGAAGGAGAGGTACAACACATAGCCGAAAGTGTTATGATTTCCGGAGCCTCGGATCATTTCTATTTCAACCTGGATAGTGATCAGGGAGATGAAGGAGCCATATGCGGAGGAGAAGCCGGCGTACTTGTGGATGCAGATCCTTCGATCCATCTCTCAGCCCTGGAGGAGATGGAAAAGAGTCTTTCCAATCGTGCAGAAGGATTTCTTCTTACTGCAATCAGCAAGAAGCATGACCAGGGCAGGAGTATCAGGAGGTACTGGATCAAAAGCGCCCGGACAGAAGACCTTCCGACGGGAATGGAGCCAGCATTTAAAGAGGTGGTGGAAGCTCATTTGAAACAGGCCATACGATACGGATTTACCGGGATTGATTTAACAAATATCCCTGCTCACCAGGTGAAGATGGCCTTCCTGGAACATATCAAACCTATGCCTCACCTGGTAATTGCCGGAGGAGGTCATATTGGTAAGGCCCTGGCCCATATTGGAGCTTTACTGGAATTCGAGATAAGCGTTGTGGATGACCGGCCTGAATTTGCCAGCAGGGAACATATTCCAGATGCGGATCACCTGGTGGTTAAGGAGATCGGGGAAGCCCTAAATGAGTTGGAATCCGGGGCAGATACTTACATTGTCATCGTTACCAGGGGACATACACATGATGGAGAGGCCCTGCGAGCTTGCATCGGTTCAGATGCAGCCTTCATTGGAATGATCGGCAGTACGCATAAGGTGGGAATCATGAAAAAACAGTTCCTCGAAGAAGGGTGGGCCACGCCCGCACAATGGTCCGCTATCCACACCCCCATTGGACTGCCCATAGGATCCAAAACAGTCCAGGAGATCGCCATCAGTATAGCGGCCCAGCTGGTGGAAGTACGCAGTCATAAAAAAGAACCTCATGGGGAATAGCTGGGCCGTTATATTGGCAGCCGGCTCTTCCCGGCGTATGGGCAGTCAGAAGCTGCTGCTGCCTTTTGGTCAAAGCACCATTATTGAAACAGTCATTGACAATGTCTTGAGTTCCTACATTGATCATGTGATGGTGGTGCTCGGAGCCAACCAGGAAAAAATACAGGATACCATCGGGAACTTATCTGTTCGGTTCTGTCACAACAAGGAACATGAAAGAGGGATGCTCTCTTCAGTCATCTGCGGGATCAGGGCCCTGCCGCAAGATGCCATAACTGCACTTATTTTCCTGGGGGACCAGCCAGGAATACCACCAGCAGTCACCAACACTGTTATTGATGCTTACAATGAGGAGCTGGTTGGAATTGTTATACCGGTACACAACCACCGCCGGGGACACCCCCTGCTCGTGGATATGAAGTACCGGAAAGAAATCGAACACCTGGATCTAGAAGAGGGCCTCCGGGCACTTCGGCACCACTTCCCGAATGATGTATTAGAGGTGGATGTAGATGAGCCTGGCATCCTTGTGGACATTGATACCCGTGAAGATTATAAGAACGCAACAAACTGAAATAGTAATGGAAAAACTCATTCGTTTTAATCTAAATGGTAAAGAGACGGAGATTACCATTGATCCCACACTCACCTTGCTGTGGGTGCTCAGGGATCAGTTTGGCCTCACCGGAACAAAGTACGGTTGCGGGATAGGTGTCTGTGGTGCCTGCACCATCCTTGTGGACAACAACGCCGTCAGGTCCTGCACTTACCAGGCAAGTGATGTCATGGACCGAAAGGTAGTTACCATTGAAGGACTCGCCACCAACGGAGAACTACACCCGATTCAGAAAGCCTTTATGGAGAATGATGCCCTTCAGTGCGGGTATTGCACACCGGGCATGATCATGCATGCCGCCAGCCTCTTATTGGCCAATCCTGAACCCTCCCGACAGGAGGTCATCGACGCCATGCAGGAAAACCTGTGCAGGTGTGGTGCACATATAAGAATTATAGAAGCCATACAGGCTGCAGGTCAGGAAATGAAAAAAGTGAACCAGCCATGAAGAAAAAGAGAAAAAATCCGGAATTGGCAACCACCAAGAGCCGCCTCGATCTTAAAAGAAGGGATTTCTTTACCCTGTTGGGCGGAGGTGTTGCGGTATACCTGAGTAGCAGGAGTCCTTCCGAGTTACTGGCCCTGCCCCTGATCCAGCGACGAGAGGTCCCCGAGGATTTCAACGCATTTCTTACCATCTATGAAGATGGTACGGTGATCTGTCATGTGGGTAAAATAGAAATGGGACAGGGTCCCATAACTTCCTTGCCCCAGCAGGTAGCTGATGAACTGGATATATCCATCGAATCCATAAAAATGGTCATGGGCGATACGGCTACATGTTCTTATGATGCGGGCACCTGGGGTTCATTGACAACCCGCGAATATAGTCACTATCTGCGTGCTGCATGTGCCGAAGCCCGAGGCATGTTGATCAAAATGGCCGGAGAGCATCTGGAAATAGATCCTGGAAAACTGGTGGTCAAAGATGGAGTGGTATTTGATGCCAGCAGTCCTGAAAAGAAAGTAAGCTACGGTTGGCTGACCCGAGGTGAAAGGATTGAAGGCTCCCTTGATGTAAAACCAAAGGTAAAGGACCATTCCGAGTTTCACTATGTTGGTCAATCCTTTTTGCGTGCCGATTCAAGGCTGAAAGTAACTGGTGAGGCTGTGTATACGGCAGACGTAAGTATGCCGGGACGGGTTTATGCCAAGGTCCTGCGTCCCCCTTCGCACCATGTGGAGCTTAAGACGGTGGATTATTCCGAGGCAGAAAAAATGACAGGTATACAGGTCGTGCGCGATGGAGATCTAATTGCAGTACTTCATGAACTCCCCGATGTGGCCGAGAGGGCACTGGGCACCATAAAAGCTGAGTACAGCGGAGATGAAAACGAGGTGGACGATCACAGCATTTTTAGCCATTTGATGACTGCCACGGGAAATATCCGGGAAAGGGAGAAGGCAGGAGATCTTGAGGCAGGAGAAGAGCAAGCAGATTTAATCGTGGAAAGTGAGTATTATGATGGCTACAAGGCCCATGCGCCTATTGAGCCCCATGCTGCCATGGCAAAATGGGAAGGTGATAAAGTAACTGTATGGGCTTCTTGTCAATCTCCTTTCGGAGCACAGGATCAGATTGCTCAGGAGCTGGGAATAGCGCTGGAAGAGGTGAGAGTCATTTCACCATTCGTGGGGGGAGGATTTGGAGGTAAAATCTATCACCCGCAAGTAATGGAAGTGGTCAAAATAGCTAGAATTGCTAAGAAACCCGTACTACTTACCTATACCAGGGAGGAGGAGTTCTTTATGGACTTCTTTCGCTCAGCTGCGGCCATACGGATCAGGTCGGGAATCACTGAAAAAGGTCTGATCAGTCTGTGGGATTACAAGCATTATTTCTTTGAGGCCCGGGGATCAGACACCATATACAATGTTCCCAACAAGTTAACCACAAGCTACAGCGCAAAACGTGAATCTCCGGTTCAGCCACTCCCTACGGGCGCCTGGAGAGCCCCTGGTGCCAGTTCCAATACCTTTGCCCGTGAATCGCAAATCGATATTATGGCTGCAAAAGCAGGTATGGATCCGGCGGAGTTCCGCTTTCTCAATCTGAGTGATGAAAAAATGATCGCTGTCTTAGAAGCACTGGTCGAAAAATTTGGATACACTCCGTCTATAGGTCCCAGTGGCAGAGGAATCGGCATGGCTTGTGGAACCGACGCCGGAACCTGGGTAGCTGTGATGGTTGAGGTGAAAGTGGATACTGAAACAGGAAATGTACAAACCATTAGGGCTGTCGTTTCCCAGGATATGGGAATGTGCGTCAATCCCCAGGGTTCCATTATTCAGGCCGAAGGCTGTGTTACTATGGGAATGGGCTACGCCCTGTCCGAGGATATTGAATTTAAAGGCGGGGATGTGATCTCCAGTAATTTTGACAACTACCAGCTTCCACTCTTCTCCTGGATTCCTGAAGTGATTGACACTGTGATTCTGGATCGGCAGGATGAGCCACCCCAGGGAGGTGGCGAACCAGCCATCATCTGCATGGGCGGAGCACTGGCCAATGCCATCTTTGATGCCTGTGGCGCCAGGATCCTCCAGATGCCTATGACGCCTGAAAGAGTTCTGGAAGGAATTAAGATGGCTAAGGGATAATTTAATTGAGCGCTGTCAGAATCCCGAATATCAGCGATGCCGTAAGTAAGAGACAAACAGCCACCCAGAGCCACAGGTAGCGTTTTTTTGAACGCTCTATGCTTTCGCTTGAATCCAGCACACCTTGCTGAAGATCTGACAGGTAGGCTTTCAGCCTCCGCAATCCAAGCAGGCTTTTGGACTTCTGTGTACCATATATAAACAGAAAGGCCAGCAGGGTAACCCCAACAAACATTGCCTTATTGTTGATCACATAAAAACCATTGTCATTATCAATATAGAGGTTCAGGTTGCTTATCAGGATAATGGCTGAAATCGATGCCAAAACCAGCCAGAGCTCATAAGGTCTGCGGTAAAACCAGAGTTGTTTTTGAATCAGCTTCTGCAGTGATTCACTATAATTGTTGATCTCCCTGAATTTGTAGAACACATCTATTCCAAACACCAGGGTCCCAATGGTGAGTATCAGCTGGGGTATTAGAATCCATATTATGGCAGGATTATTCATATAGCCCGCAAGGTTCATGGAGAGCAGGATTATATTGGCCAATTGTATGGCCCCATAGAAAACCAGGTTGAACTTAATGTTCCTGTTTCCTTTCAGTGTCTTTTCACTTAAATATTTCGTAATCATATCCTTGTCAGTTAGTTCGTTCATGAACATCCGATCATTTCCCTCCTGCCACATATGAATCAGCTCATCCTTCTTCATGACTTTGAGTTTTGAATGTGTAAATTCTCTTTGAGCTTCTCCCTGATCCTCCCCGTCTGCATAGAGCTTACAAATTTTGTAGATGATCCCCATATTCGAGTAAACCATCTCCACAAAATATGCCTTGTCAGGTACCTGTTGAATCAATTCAGTGCTGTTTTGTAAGCCATTAGTAACAGGATGGACAAAAAAACTACAGTAGATTTAAGATTTTATTGGCCCAGGGCTTCAATTAACTCATTTAGGTCTGCTTCTGTATTGAATACATTAATAGAGATCCGGATATTGTTTCCCCGCAATGAGACAAAGACATTTCTTGCCTGCAACTCATTCACAAGGGCCTCACCATTAGTGCCGGCAGGTAGCTGTAGTCCCATCAGGTGATGGGCCCTGTGGCTTTCGTCGTCCACCGGTGCTCCTTTTTCGAGAAAGTGCTCAATCAATGGAGTTCCCAAAACTCGACCGTATTCCTGAATCTCCTCAACACCCCATTCCAGTAGTTGTCCAAGTGCCTCATCCAACATGGGCATAAATATGAAGTTGCTGCTCTGTCCCACATCAAAGCGGATTGCACCAGGCTTATAGCCCTCCTCATAGTTGGTCAGCCGGTCAAATCGTTCCGAATTGGGTCTTGTCATCCAGGACTCCTCCAGCGGAACCCCCTGGTTAAAATCCTCATGTATATAGGAAAGGGCCGTGGAGTATGGCCCCATCAACCATTTGTAGGCAGCACAGATCAGTGCATCAATCTGGCAAGCCTTTACATCAATGGGCAGAGCTCCTACAGATTGAGAGCCGTCCACTATTAATTTTGCACCTACCTCTTTGCAGCGTGTACCGATCTTCTCCAGGTCGAACCTGGTCCCGTTCATCCAGTGTACCGATGCCATCACAACAAAAGCCGTATCCTTATTAATGGCCTCCAGGATTCTGGTGTTCCACTCCTTTCCCTTTCGGGGAATATCATCATTCCTGGCAATCACCTTTAATTCAGCCCCATGATCCTTGCACCACCTTTGAGCGGTATAGTAGCAGCTGGGAAACTCCTCTGAGATGGTCAGGGCATGTTGTCCTTTCCTGTAAGGAATATTGCGAATTACGCTGTTCATTCCGTACGATACAGCAGGCATCACCGCCACCTGCATAGGCTTACAATTTACCATCCGGGCAAATTTCTCTCTTACACCCACCACCCCGGTAAAGAAATCACCCGGTTTGATGGAAATGGGATTTCGCTTGCGACGCATTCCTTCAATCCCCTTCTCTTCAACAGACTTTAGAAGCGGTGACATATATGCGCAATTCAGGTAATGGATCCCTTCTGGCAATTGAAAAAGATCTTTCTGGCAATTCATAGTTCAAATATTAAGTGGGCGTTATTTACCCTGGATCAGGATGGTATCGCATTCTGATGCGGAAAGTCTGTATTGCAGGATCTCCTGATATTCGTCGGAACGGTACCAGGCATCAAAATCTTCCTGCCTGGCAAAACTGATCAGTACTGCCCTGCTGTAGGCCCATCCACCCTCCAATACTTTCGGACTGCTATCCACTGCGAGGTAGGTTCCATTAAATCGGGCAAAGATCTTCTCTGAACGATCAAGGTAAAGCTTATAGTCCTGATCATTGGTTATCAGAATATTGGCCATAAAATATACACTCATTGTGCAAATTCTTTAATATAGATGTCCTTAAATCTTATTTTTAATTCGTCATTCATATGTAGTTGAAAACCAATGCATCCCGTCTCTCCGGATCCATGTAAGCTATGCACCTCATCATTTAAAATCCCTTCTCCATCAAAAACTGTGACTGGATTGCCATTTACCACGGTTTCTACTACCATTCTCTTACAAATAATCTCCATGCTGTTCCAGGTCTCCGGGTCATCCTCATAATAGAATAGGGTGGTAAGCAAAGCTGATTCAGGTGCCTGCTCCGGTTCAATCCTCCAATCAGGCAGGGAAGGATGGATCCATCTGCGAACCCCTTCGGTTTCATCGTAAATTAAGCCTGTCCGAAAAGGAGCAGGCCCATGTAAATCAACCTGGGGCCCATTTAACCACCCTCCATAGTTGGCGCTATCTGAAATATCATAAATGCTCCGAAACTGGACCCCGCTATTCCCACCTGACTCCCTGAATACCTGGAACTTAAGCTTTAAATGAAAATTTGAAAACTCTCTTTCAGTTGTCAGCCAGACATAGTTGTGATCCTGATCCCCTATTGAATTGCAGCTTATACAAGCATCCTCTACACTCCAATAAACTTTTCCCTGGTCGGCAGCCAGACACTTCACCTTCCAACCATCCAGGTCCTCTCCATTGAAAAGAGACTCCCATTGATCCTTTTTACAGCTAAACAGACCTACACACAAAAATGCCAGGACTGTGGTAAGGAAAAACCGACTAAAGTTCATAATTCCAAGATTTTGAAAATTTAATGAAGAGGGAAATTACACTTTTCCGGGCTTCTGCCAGTAAATCAGAATGATATTTGGCTATATATCATAATTAAACTAAATTTGTCCCCGCAAAATCGGCTCCATAGTTCAAGGGATAGAATAGCGGTTTCCTAAACCGTAGATACAGGTTCGAGTCCTGTTGGAGCTACATAAGGAAAAGCCTTTGCCCACCGGGTAAGGGCTTTTTTAATTTCAAATTTCAAGCTTGCTTGAATAGTTTGAAGGTGAAAAAAAACTTAAATCGCGAAGCGATAAAAGGCTTTACTATTGGCAGCGAAATAAATGAGAACGTTATGAGTAAGCTAACTAAAAAAATGTCGTACCTTATCTAACGGTCTCGCTTATAAATCGTTTCTGTCTAATGAAAAATGAATTTCAAAAGGCTTCCCGCGACAAGCGAATATCTCAGGTCACCTTTAGCATAATAGGGCTTGCCCTGCTTGTATTTGCATTTACAGCTCCAAGCACCATTGAAGACGTTTTCTTCCCTGGTTCTCAGGACTCTGAATCCGGAACCTTTGAAAGCCCGGACCGTTGTGCAAGTTGTCACGGGAACTATAATATTGAGGTCGAACCATATTTTAACTGGAGTGGGAGTATGATGGCCCAGGCTGCCCGTGACCCGCTATATGAGGCATGCCTTACTATCTCTAACCAGGATGTGCCTAATTCAGGAGATCTCTGCATTAGATGTCATTCGCCGGAAGGGTGGTTGGGAGGCAGGTCCATTCCCACAGATGGTTCGGCATTAACTAATGCAGATAAGGAAGGGATTCATTGTGATTTTTGCCACAGAATGGTAAAACCCACAACTCCCGGCACAAATCCTTTTCCACTTGATCAAATCTATACTGATAATACCTGGCCCTCAGATGTGAGCTA
>RCNC010001378.1_pt1 | contig 16298 bp, 13 predicted proteins | sample 2041301 | NCBI WGS metagenome assembly RCNC01 (sample SAMN09708231, study PRJNA481090) | Marine sediment metagenome, whole genome shotgun sequencing project. | biome: marine sediment; feature: ocean; material: sediment; isolation source: Sewage treatment plant 13A marine sediment (STP13A) ... | reverse complement strand
GGTCATTCGAACTTCTACGCTACAATCGTGAGTTCGCGGACAAATTCGATCCCAAACCGGGCCAGCACTGCTATGAAGCCTACAAGGGCCGCCCCAAAAAATGCACCTCCTGCCCCGTGGAAAAAACCTTTGCCGACGGAAAATCCTATTCCACCGAAGAGACGGGTGTGGACAAAGATGGGTCCATTAAGCACTGGATCGTCAGGTCATCCCCCATCCTCAACGAAAAAGGTGAACTCGTCGCCGCTATGGAGATATCACTGGACATCACCGAAAGAAGATTGCTTGAGGTCGAACTGGAACAGTCCGAAAAAAAATATCACGCCATCTTCAACAACATTCCCAACCCGGTATTTGTCCTGGACCGTAAATCACTCGAAATCCTGGACAGCAACAACAGCATGGCCGCCGTCTATGGGTATACTGAGGACGAAATCAAAGGCCGTACCTTTCTGGATCTTTTCAGAAGTGACGAAGCCGAACATTATGCGTCTAAATTGAGGACGAGTTCCGTCATCAACCAAGCCAAACACATTGGCAAGGACGGGAAAGAGTTGTACGTGAACATCCGTGTATCACCCTCGGAATACTGGGACCAAACGGTCCTTCTGGTCACCACCAGCGATATCACCAAACGTCTCGAAACAGAGCAGCAGCTGATCCAGGCCAGTAAAATGGCCACCCTCGGCGAGATGGCCACCGGTGTTGCCCACGAGCTCAACCAACCCCTTTCGGTCATTAAAACAGCTTCTAGTTTTCTGGTGAAAAAGATCAAAAACCAGCAATCCATCCCGGAAGAGACCCTGGAAACCATGCTCAACAAGGTTGATGCCAATGTCGACCGGGCAGCTAAAATCATCAACCACATGCGTCAGTTCGCCAGAAAATCAGAAACCGAAATGGAAAAAGTCGATCTTAATACAGTGCTGGAGAATGCCTTTGAAATATTCAGCCAGCAACTCAAGGTCCGGGGGATTGAAATCGTACAGGGCTTCACCCAGAATCTGCCTAAAATCAGTGCTGATCCGGATCGATTGGAACAGGTCTTTATCAATCTGCTCCTCAACGCCCGCGACGCCATCGAAGAACAATACGCCAGACACCCCGGCAGCGACATGGATAAAAAAATCAGTCTGCGGACAGGCCACGATGAACATAGTGTGATGGTCGAGGTCTGTGACACCGGCATCGGCATTCCGTCCCGAATTATAGATAAAATTTTCGAACCTTTCTACACCACCAAAGAAGTCGGCAAGGGGACCGGGTTAGGGTTGTCGATCAGCTACGGCATTGTCAAGGACTGTGGGGGGAAAATCATTGCCGCGCCCAACCAGGGCCAGGGAACTTGTTTTCGCATAACGTTCCCCACCATATAAAGTAATATGGCATAAACGCATTCGACAGGATGAACATGATGAACGGGACTAAAAAAAAGATACTGCTGGTGGACGATGAAACCGACATCCGCGAGGTTCTCGACATAGCGCTGCGGGACCTGGGCTATGAGGTGCTCGTGGCCGCCAACGGTGAACAGGCCCTGCATATTTTCAAGACCCAATCCCCCCCTCTGGTGCTGACGGACATCAAGATGCCCACCATGGACGGCATAGAACTCCTCAAGCATATCAAAAGGGAAAACCCGGAGTGTGAAGTGATCATGATCACCGGTCACGGGGATATGAATCTGGCCATCAAAAGCCTCAAGCATGCGGCCACCGACTTTATCACCAAGCCCATCAACGTGGATGCCCTTGAAATATCGCTGAAACGCGCCCGTGAAAAAATTCTTATCCGGGAAAAATTGAAGGCTTACACCCAGAGTCTGGAAACCCTCGTCAGGGAGAAGACGGAGCTTCAGGACAACCTGGCAGCCCTGGGCCTGATGATCGGCTCCATTTCCCACGGGATCAAGGGGCTCCTCACCGGGCTTGACGGCGGTGTTTACCTTGTCAATGCGGGCATCGAAAAAAAAGACCTGGGTCGGATCCGGGAAGGCTGGGAGATCATACTGCTCATGATCGATCGCATCCGCAAAATGGCCAATGACATTCTCCTGCACGCCAAACAAAGGGATCTGGAGATAAAATCAGTTGACCTGCTGTCGTTTGCGAATGAAGTCGCTGGGATGGTGGCTTCAAAAATGGAAAAACACGGCATCGCATTCATTCGCGATTTTGATGCCGATGCTGGTAAATGCAGGATTGACGCGGGGCATGTCAACACCGCCCTGATCAATATTCTGGAAAACGCCATCGACGCCTGTGTGAAAAACAACCCGGCAAAGAACCGGCAGATAACATTCGGCCTGAAAACCGACAAGCGGTATGTTTTTTTTACGGTTGCTGACAGCGGTATCGGCATGGACGCGAAGACCCGGGATCAAATCTTTTCCCTATTTTTTTCATCCAAAGGACGCAAGGGAACCGGTCTGGGGCTTTTTATTTCCAACAAGATCATCTGTGAACACGACGGTACTATCCATGTTGATTCGGCCTTGGATCGCGGCACGACATTCATTGTTAAAATTCCAAAGAAAGCTACCCAATAAGGGTTAGCATTTCAGACCTTAGCGTAGATAGGAATTCCACCACAGATAGTTTGTTTAATTTGAATATTCTTGATCTCATGTGGAGGGACAGAGACCGGGTTTTTATCCAAGATCACCATATCCGCTCTTTTCCCCGTACTAAGGCTTCCTTTGACGGATTCTTCGAACTGAGCATAAGCAGCATTGATCGTAAACAGCCGTATGGCTTCCTCTGCTGTAATCCCCTGCTGGGGTTCAAAGCCATCCCGGGTAACACAACATCCGATGGCCTGGAGAACATTTAATTCTTCTATGGGGGCATCAGAGGCTCCCGCTACTATGACACCCGCATCAAGAAGTGAGCGAAAAGCATACGTCCATTTGATACGTTCAGGTCCCAGTCTTTTGGGTAACCATTTTTTTTCGGAATGTATAAACATGGGTTGGGTAGAAACCACCAGGTTAAGCCTGGCGATATCCTTTATCAATTGAGCATCAAGCTGAGAAGCATGTTCCAGACGATGTCGGTGTGCGCTGTTGGGATATTCTTTAAGCAGCCGGTCAAACAGATCAACACATGTCCGAGTGGATGCGTCGCCGATTGAATGAATGGCGATTTGTTCTCCCGCATTATGGGCCGCAACCATTCGGCTGTACATCTCATCAGGTGAGTGGATCAAAAAACCTTTTTGATCTGGAAAATCTGAGAAGGGATGTCGCATATAGGCTGTGCAGGAAGACAAGGTCCCATCAGCCCAGAATTTTAAGCCACCAATTCTCCGCCCGCTGGCTGTTTCTTGATTGTGAAATTCTGATTGTTTGAGAGAGACTATTTTTTCAACGTCCTTGGCTACAAGCAATGTGTATAGATTTATGGGAATCCGATCCAGCAGTAATTCCAAAAGCGGGATATCGTAGACACCTTGAGTCCCGGAAATACCCTCCTCGTCTGTTTGAAGAATCATCCCTACTGAGGTGATTCCGTGCCTGCCTATTCGATCAAATACCGAGATTCCGGCCTCAATAATGGTTTCCAATTCAGGAAAAGGCACTTCCTCAAGAAGAATTGACATGGCAGTTTCGGAAAATACACCTGAAGGATAGCCATCACCTTCTCGTTGGATTTTACCTCCTTCTGGATCGGATGTCAGTGCAGAAACGCCGGCCGCTTCAATTGCGGCGGTGTTCCCTATTATGGTGTGTCCATCCCTCTTCACGATTAACACCGGCCTGTCACAGCATGCCGCGTCAAGATCATGGCGATTAGGTACCCGGGGGGGATCAAGCAGATGTTCATCAAACTGAAGTCCCATTATCCAGTCGTTTCCAGCCTCCCCTTGTGCCTTGTTTGCAATGATTGATTTAAGCTCTTCAAGTGAAGTGACTTTTGATAGATCCGTATTCATCTCAAACAATATCATCAAAGGCGGATGGAGATGGGTGTCAATAAAGCCCGGCAACATCACAGAACCCTTTAGATCAACCAATTCGGGAGTTGACCCTAAGGCGGATCGACAATCTGATTGCGACCCCACAGCCACAATGATACCGTTTTTTACGGCAAGTGATTCAATGGTTGGGTTTGAAACATCAACCGTATAAATTTCCCCTCCGAAATAGAGCTGTTCATTCATGGCCATTTGGGTCCTCTATATGGTTACAGCCGATCCAACCACCACCAGTATATACGCTATCACGACGATTACCTGAAACTTGGAACGACCTAAGACATCGAGTTTGAATTCCGGCATCTGGTTTGTTCCATATTTTATGCTGCCCCGATAAGCCGGTATTACCATAATCGATATTAATACCGCCAATAGCCCTCCTGCTATTCGCATAAATCCGAGAAAACCGGTAATATTGGCCATGGCCAGAACAAGCGTCGGCAGGGTGGCCACCAGCCAGCATAGCCGGTAGTCCCACTTCAAACGTTCTTCTATCACAATCGCCAAAGCATAGGAGGTGCTCCAGTAACTGGTCATGATCGCAAGAAAAACAAACCCTGATCCCATGGTAATGGCCCATGGGCCAATGGCATTTCCCCAACCGATAATAGCCAGTTCAGTGATTTCTTTTGAAACCAGCATCGTCATTATGGTTACAGAAAATACGAGTAATAAATTGATACCAATTCCAAGGGCAACCGCTTTTGGGATCTGCTTTTTGTTGTGCTGAAGTCCTTTTACTGCCTGCGGAATTGAAAAAAAACAGGCAAAGGCAAACATTACCATGCCATAAAGTGCTAAGGCTGCTTTAGTTGAATAGGAAAAAAGGGGCAAGCTGTTGAAGGGGGTGTTAACCGAACCAAGGATAAGGATGGCAACCAGAACCAAGATTCCGATGATGGCAAATTTTTCACTCACACCCAAAGCCTTTAAGCCAAAAAAGATAGGTCCTGCAGCACAAATATAGGTGACCAGTTTTGCCGACCAGGGTGGAATGCCGATCAGATTAATCAATAAATCTCCTGAACCGACGATAAATGCGGTCAACAATGCATAAAAGTTCAGTACAACCAGCCCGAAAAAAATCCAGGTGAACAGGGCTCCATATTTTTGACGAAAAAGAAATTTCCCAAAAGTTTCCACAAGTTGTGTGCTCTCAGCGTCACGCATAACCATTTCTGTGATCATAAGATGCAGCAGTAAACTAAGTCCATAGGCTAACACCATTATGAGGATAACGGGAATCAATCCATTTAAGGATGCCAGAAATGGCACTGCCATTATCCCGCCACCCACACCAAGACCCGCTACTATCGATGATGCTTCAAATAAACTCAGAGGTTTAGTTTCATTGATTGCCGTATTCTCAGTTGGGTCCATATATGTTCTCCCGATGTGAATCCGTTTTAGAAGATTGCCATGCCAATATTTCAGTGAAAATCACCCCTTCACCACCCGCTGCGCTCGAGAACGAAGTGAACGGGTGGTAAATAAATTAAACGCTCAAGATGCATACCTCACCACCCGGCCCGGTTTGATCCCTTGCACGTATTGGCCGTTTTCCACAACCCATTGCCCGTTTGACATCACCTTTTCGATGCCCGTTGGTCGTCTGGCAGTGTCTTTGGACATAAAGTTCTCCTTTGTTTTCCCTTCTGCATCTTAATTCGCTAAAGCCATGAGATCAATCAATTCAATATAAACGATGGTACTATGAAACCGACCTGGTCGACTGTTCACTAAAAAACCGATGACGCGTGATTGCCAGGTGGTCCATCATCCTGGTGACGTAGTCAGGTGGTTGGCCATTTAACCAGCCGGGCATCCCACCTGCTTGGATATATCCGATTATATCCTGAAATACCTCTGCGCTGGTGGAAAAGAAAAAGTAGCGATCCAATAATAACATGTCGGTTTCAATGTTAAAAAACCCTATAGGGATCTGGCCGTGGCTTTTAGAAGGAAATGAAATGGGCATAAAGGAAGACCTCGATTGCCGTTTTATTGACTTAAAATCGAGGGATATTGTAACGGATAACAAGTCCTTTAGCAAATGGAGGATTATTCCCTTATCAAAGAAAAAGCAGGGCCATAATTGACCCTGCTTAACATTGTCATTCAATCTATATGAATAAGCCTATTCATTTATCGTTGAAATAAAACACAGACCATTCCGGCCTCCTTATACCTGTATGATATATTCACCACAAAGAAGAACCCCGTCGCAATTACAGATACCCTATTTCTTACGAAAACGCAAAAAAGGGCGAATTCCAATATAGGGTAGCATTTTAAATTGACGATATGTGGAAAATGACCTACCACATGAAAATGAAAAATTCATCCATGATCCCTGCTGACGACATGCCTTACAGAAAGCTTCAGAAGCACCTGAACCGTCAGCCAATAGGGTTTCCTCAGAGCAAAACCGGTGCTGACATCCGGCTGCTCAAACATATATTTTCGCCGGATGAAGCTCGGGTTGCCACTTGTCTGAGCCATATCCTCGAGCCCCTGGATATCATTTACAGGCGGGCAGAACCCCTAGTGACAAACAGAGATGCTTTGGAAACCAGTCTGGCATCCATGGTGAAAAAAGGCGGCATAGAGATAAAAAAGCATAACCAGCAGACACTCTATGCCAATGCCCCCCTGGTCGTGGGGATGTATGAACTTCAACTGGCCCGGCTGACGCCTGAATTTATAGAAGACTTTAAGGCCTATACGTCGGAAAAAAGATACGGGATTTCCTTTCTGACAGGTAGACACTCCCAGATGAGAACCATTCCCGTTCACCAAAGTATTACACCGCATGTACCGGCAGCTGATTATGACCGGATTTTTTGTCTATTGGAAAAAGCAAATCCGCCTTTTGTCATCCTGCCCTGTATCTGCCGGAAAAAAAAGGCTTTACAGGGAGAGACCTGCCAGCAGACAGACCGGAAGGAAACCTGTATGGCCATAGGCAGTATTGCCCATACGGTAATTGAGATGGGAATCGGCAGGCAGATTTCACGCGAGGAGGCCATTCAGATAATCCGGGAAAATCAGAAAGACGGCCTGGTGCTTCAGCCTGCTAACAGCCGGGAGATTGACTTTCTTTGCTCATGCTGCGGCTGCTGCTGTTCCATGCTCAGCCTTCAAAAGGACTTGCCCCTGCCCCTGGATTTCTGGGATACCAATTTCCAGGCAGTTCTGGATATAGAAACGTGCGTGGGATGCGGGATGTGTGTGAAAAAGTGCCAGACCAATGCCATGACGCTTAAAACTGTTGAAGAACAGCGCTCAAAGGCGGTTATCAACCCACACCGGTGTATTGGCTGCGGCCATTGTGTTACCAGCTGCGCGGTGAATGCACTGACGCTGATGCCCAGAAAAAATCAGGTGCAGCCGCCTGAAAACCGGGATGCGTTGAACGCGATCCTGTTAAAAGAAAAACAAAATATGCTGGCGCCCGTCAAAGTTATTGGCAAGCTGGCCAAGGGGATAGCCGTTACCCGGGATCTCCGGCTACTGCAAAACTCAGGATAATTTTAAGAACGGCTTCTTTGGGGCAGGAAAAAACATATTGGTCCGTTTCCATATATAGCGCAATAATTGATAGCCTAGCATCTCCTCTGCAAGTCGTCTCCATTCCTCTTCGAGCGGCATTTCCGATCTCACCCTGCCAGAACGCGAATACCAGAAGTCAGCATTCCACAAAACCCCTTCTTCACCCGCATTTGGCAATAAACGCCTTAACCATCGACGTTGCTTCATCCATTGCTTCGAGCCCTATCCAGACAATTTCAGGATCTGCCTTGAACCAGGTCATCTGCCGCTTGGCATAATGACGGGTATCCCGCTTCAAGGTCCTGACGGTTTCTTCCCAGTCGACCTCTTTGTTCAGATAGGCGGCCATGTGCCGGTAACCCAACGATTTCATGGACTTCAGTTCCAATGAATACCCCGCTTCCACGAGGCTCTTCACTTCCTTAAGAAGCCCCTGGTCAAGCATGATATCCACACGCTTGTCGATGCGCTGGTAGAGGTCTTCCCGCTCCATGTGCAGGCCGATTTTGACTGTTTGTAAACGCTGTGGCTTGAACTGGTGCTGCTGCTGACTGGAGGACATGGGCGTGCCCGTGGTTTCATAAATCTCCAGGGCACGCACGATGCGGTAGGTGTCGTTGACATGAATGCGGGCTGCGGCAGCCGGGTCACACGCCTTGAGCCTTGAATGCAGGTGACTTCCCCCCAGTTCTTGGGCCTCTTTTTTCAACCGCTCTCTTACGCTTGCATCTACTTTTACGCTCTCGAAAAGACCATGGATCAAGGCCTTGATGTAAAGCCCGGTTCCCCCGACGATAAAAGGCAGGATCCCATTCCCGGCAAGCGACACTACCCTTGCATAGGCCATATGGGCATACATTTCCGCATCGAAATGGGCATCCGGTTCGACAACATCCACCAGGTGATGCTTGACTGCCGCCTGCTCTTCGGCCGTAGGTTTAGCCGTACCGATGTCCATGTGCCGATAGAGCTGCATGGAGTCTGCACCGATGATCGCGCCCCTGAATCGCCGGGCCAGTTCGATGGCAAACGAGGTCTTGCCGATGCCGGTAGGGCCGCAGACCACCACGGCCGAAAGAAGTTTGTTATTGGTTTGAGCGTTCATCCACACACCGGCCTAAAAGTCTTTGAACCGTTTAACATATCACTTCAATCCTTGCTCCTCGACCCCTTGAACCCTAATGATATATAGTATATATAAATATTTATATGCCAAACTGATCATAAATTACAAATACTCATTTCAAGCACTTTCACATACATGAGGAGAACATCCATGAACATTGCTGTCGTCGGTGGCGGCACCCGTTGTGCCCAACTGCTGCTTCTTATCCCCCAGCACACGTTTAAGGTAATTCATCCTAAAATTGTTGCCGTGGCAGACATCAATAAAGAGGCTCCCGGTTTTGTGCTGGCTAAAGCAAAGGGTATTTTCACCACCTCCAATTACAATGACTTCTTCGCCATGGCCGGCATCGATATGATCATTGAGCTTACCGGCAGCATGGACATCTACAACGACATTCTCAAAAGAAAAAAACCCAGTGTGAGGGCCATATCCACCACCACCGCCCAGTTGTTCTGGGAATTTGCCCGGGTGTCCACCAAACAGAAGAAGACCAACCAAGAACTCCTGGAAGCCAAAGCCCTATACAAAACCATGATCAACGAGCTTATTCAGGAGGACGTACTGGTTATCGGCCACGACTACCGCATTATCGATGTCAACAACACCGTTCTGAACCGGCTCGGTCTTAAAAAAGAGGAAGTGGTCGGCAAGCACTGCTATGAAATAACACACCGCCAGTCATTTCCCTGCTCCGGTGAGAATCATCCCTGCCCTTTGATTACGACCATGGAGACCATTGAGCCGTCCCAGACCACCCATATTCATCTGGACAAGGACGACAATGAGATTTACTGCTCTATTTCCACCTATCCCCTAATCGAAGAGGGTGATATTGTAGGGGTCGTGGAAATAACCCGTGACATATCAGATGAGATCAATATCCAGAAATCCATGATGCAGCAGGAAAAGCTGGCTTCCGTGGGCCGGCTTTCCGCCGGGGTGGCCCATGAAATCAATAACCCCCTCACCACGATCCTGACGACCGCCATGCTCCTGCAGGAAGACATCGATCCTGACGATCCCATGCACGCGGAGTTGGGAACCATTGCCAAGGAAACTCTGCGTTGTAGGAAAATCGTCACTAGCCTACTGGATTTTGCCCGACAGACCCGGCCCAATAAAAAGGCCAATAACATCAACGCCATCATTACCGAAAGCGTCCTTCTGACCAAGAAGCAGGCGGCCTTCAAGGATATTGAAGTCCATAAGGACCTTACCCGGGACCTGCCGCGGCTTCATCTGGACAAAGGCCAGATAGAGCAGGTCCTGATCAATCTCATTCTCAATGCCGTCGAATCCACCCAGGCCGGAGGTAGCATCACCCTGCGCACCTCTCTTTCCGCCCGCAACCAGATTGTAGAGATCTCAGTCAGCGATACCGGGGAAGGCATTCCAAAGGAATTCCTCGACAAGGTATTCGACCCCTTCTTTACCACCAAGGAAGAAGGCACCGGGCTTGGCCTGGCCATTACCCACGGCATCATCGAGCAACATGGAGGGACCATTAAGGCGGAGAGTGAAGAACATGAAGGAACGACTTTTAGAATAAAAATACCTTTGAGAATCGGTGGAATGCATGACGCCTGACCCATCCACCATACTTGTTCCTAAAGTTCTCGTTGTCGATGACGAGCCCAACATATGCCAGAGCTGCATCAAAATTCTGTCGAAACAGGATTACGATGTCCGCTTTGCCCTGAACGGCTACGACGCTCTCAAACTGATGGAAGAGGTCCAATTCGACGTCATTGTCACCGACCTCAAGATGAGCCGGCTGGGCGGTATGGAGCTCTTAAGCAGGGTAAAAGACACCTATCCGGATATACGCGTGGTGGTCATCACCGGGTACGCCAGCGTGGCCTCGGCCGTAGAAGTAATGAAAATGGGGGCCTTTGACTACCTGCCCAAGCCCTTCACGCCCCATGAACTGCGCGCCGTGGTTTTTCAGGCACTCAGCGAAAAAGAAACCCAACAGCAGAACCAGCAGTTGATATCTCGCACGGAGAAAAAAAAGACCACCTCCCATCAACTCATCGGGAGCAGCCCCAAGATTCTGAAAGTCATCTCTATGGTGGGAAAAGTGGCCCCCACCGATTCGACGGTAATGGTATACGGTGAAAGTGGAACCGGCAAGGAACTCATCTCCAGGGCTGTGCATGCCAACAGCCGACGCAACAAAAACGTTTTTTTTGCAGTTGACTGCGGCACCTTGGCGGGAAACCGCCTGGAAAGCGAACTTTTTGGCCATGTTAAAGGTGCTTTTACCGACGCACACAAAAGCAAGGAAGGCATATTATCCCTGGCCGATGGCGGCACGGTGTTTTTAGATGAAATCAGCAATATCAGCCTGGAAGTCCAGAGCAAACTTCTCAGGTTCCTGGAGACGCGCGAGTTTTTGCCCCTGGGCGGCACATCCCCTAAAAAAGTTGATTTGCGCCTGATTTTCGCCACCAACACCAACCTGGAAACCATGGTAACCGAGGGCGCATTCCGTCAGGATTTCTATTACCGCATCTTTGTCTACCCCATCATGCTGCCCCCCTTGCGGGAACGCAAAATGGACATTCTGCCCATTGCCTACCATTTTATCAAACAGTTCAGCCACAGCATGGATAAATCAATCACCGGCATCGAGGACAGTGCTGCAGGACGCCTGCTTTCTTTTGACTGGCCGGGTAATGTCAGGCAACTGCGCAATGTGATCGAACGCGCGGTCATTCTGTGCGACCGGGATACCATTGGCGCCGAAGATCTGCCCCTGCTGGGTGAAATCGGCGACCTGGACAACCTGGTGGAAACTACGCCCGCCACCAACGAAGAGCTCAAACAGGTAAAAAAGGATATCCGCCGTAAAGCCGTTGAGAAGGTAGAAAAAAATTTCCTACTCAATGCTTTGATAAAAAATGACTGGAATGTGACCCATGCCGCCGAAAAAACGGGCCTGCAGCGCACCAACTTTCAAAGCCTCATGAAAAAGCACGGCATCCGGTTGCCCAACAAATAAAAACTCACCGCGGCAAACCGCGGTAAATTTTCGTTTGATACATGTATATATTTTTTATACATTATTTTTCAAAACCACCCGCCTTTAGCATCCAACCATCACTATTTCATTTTAATTCAAATTAGTTATATTTGATCAGCCTCAAATTAAGAACGCATTTTCAGGCCCATTAAACAAATTTACCAATAAAATATAGCCCAATGAATGTATTATTTTTTTATACACTTAAGGCTTGAATATACACCGGTTAAATAAAATTCATCTTATTTTTCAGCATGATATAAAAGAATGCCCTCTTTGGCATGGCTCGTGCAAATTCATAAATCAAAATTTAGAACAATAATTCTCATACCCGCACAACGGAGGTCAACATGGACGCAGCCCAGAAAATTATCGTGGTCGACGACGAAAAAAGCATCTGCAGCAACGTGGAAAAAATCCTCAAGAAAGGCAACTACGAAGTGGTGCATGCGGAAAGTGCAGACGAAGCCCTGGAAAAAATGGCTGTGGATTCCTTTTCCCTGCTGATCTCGGATATTGTCATGCCCGGGAAAAACGGTCTCGAACTTCTCAAACTGGTCAAAGAACAGTGGCCCCTGACCAAAGCCGTGATGATGACGGCTTATGCATCCACGGACACAGCGGTCAAAGCGATCAAGATGGGAGCCCTGGATTATATCCCCAAGCCGTTTACCCCGGATGAGCTTCGCAACTGTGTTGAAAAGGCACTGGATGGCGAGCTTGAGGAAGCCCCCACGTCAGCTAAGGAAAGGCAAGCCATCAACGCCATTGACATCGACATGCCCTTTGATGTTGATGAAGTGGCTGCGGTCACCGGCGAAGCATACGCAAAAAGTCTGGGACCGTCGGGTATGCCCGTTATCGAGGTCAAGGCATTGGAACCCCTGGAAGGCTTCTGCGAGATGGGCAGCATGGTGTGCGACATCTTTAAAAAGCTGGGCGCCACCTGTAAAGCCGGTACCAAAACCCAGAAGTGCCCCCAGCTGGCCAAGAAAAAAAGAGCCGCCAAAGCCAAAAAGAAGTCAAACGTCAAGAAATTAGTCGGCATAGACCAGCCTTTTGATTACGAGGAAGTGGCTGCCGTAACAGGCCCCGAGTATGTCCAGTCTCTGCAGAATGAAGGCGTGGCCTATATACCCTATGAGGAGTTGAAAAAGAATATGGCCGGCAAGCTGGAAAGCAAACCCATTGATGTTGACATCCCCTTTGACCGGGATGAGGTGGCTGCCCAGACCGGTGAGGCCTATGCAGATCAGATCTCGCGTTCAGATTTTCCTGTGGTGGAAATCACTGCTTCGGAAGATGTAGAAGGCTTCTGCGAGATGGGCAGTATGGTATGCGACATCTTTAAAAAGCTGGGTGCCACTTGTAAAGCCGGCACCAAAACCCAGAAATGCCCCCAACTGGCCAAGAAAAAAAGAGCTGCCAAAGCCAAAAAAACACCTGATGTCAAAAAATTGATCGGCATAGACCAGCCTTTTGATTACGAGGAAGTGGCTGCCGTGACCGGATCCGCCTACGTCGATCACTTGGTGCATGACGGCCTCGTCCAGGTACCCTACGAAACATTAAAACAGAACGTGGCCCGTATGATGGAACAGACCGATTCCAGCGGGGCCGAAGTAGTTGCATTCCCCAAAGAATCCACGCACAAGAACATCCTGGTCATCGATGACGAAGTAGCGGTCAATAACAATATCCGCAAGATCCTGGCTAAAAAAGGTTTTCAGGTCGACCAGGCTGTCACCAAGGACGAAGCCCTTGAAAGGATAGGCGCCCACCCCTACGAGTTGATTCTTCTTGACCTTAAAATCCCCGGTGTCAAGGGGCTCGAACTGCTCAAGGTTATCCGGGACAACAACCCCCAGGCCAAGGTCATCATGATCACCGGCTACGCCAGTATCGAGACCGCTGTGGAGGCCACCCGCATGGGCGCCATTGATTATCTGCCCAAGCCGTTTACGCCGGACGAAATTCGCAATGCCACGGACAAGGCGCTGCGCCTCGCAGCCTAAATTTTCATGCTCCACAAAGCAAAGCTGAGTAACTTGCAGAGCTCTCGCCTTACCACCCTCACTGCTGCCAAAGCACAGAAACTGAAAATTTAGCATACAAAAAACGGTCCGGCCATCAGGCCGGACCGTTCTTTGTTTCCTACCATTTTTGTCTGAAATAACCTTATCTTAATAATTCTTGACCCTTAACCAAAGGGCAATGAATTCTCATTCATTTTTCACCAAATTTTATTGACAGGCAATTTCCCATCATATAAATAGATCCTTTGGCTCGTCCTATAGGGCTGCTGAAAATGGAGTTACCTTCATCTATTTGTTTTTATTTATAATTTTTTTTCAGGAGACACTAGCAATGGCAAAGGATGTAATCGGTTCGGTACTGGTAGTTGGCGGCGGTATTGCCGGCATGCAGTCCGCACTTGATCTGGCGAATTCAGGGTATTATGTCTACCTTCTTGAAAAATCACCTTCAATCGGCGGCGTCATGTCGCAGCTCGACAAGACGTTCCCCACCAATGACTGCGCGATGTGAATTATCTCTCCCGTACTGGTCGAGGTCGGCCGGCATTTGAACATCGAACTCATCACATACGCAGATCTTGAATCTGTCGAAGGCGAATCCGGCAATTTCAAGGTTAAGGTCAAGAAGCGCGCCCGAAGCATTGACATGGATCTCTGCACCGGGTGTGGCGCCTGTGTGGAGAACTGCCCTGTGGTGCAGCTACCAGCAAACTGCTAGGCAGAATCGAACAAAAACATAATTCTCATCTTTATCATCATAATTGATTTGGAGATCGACAGATGAATCATGCAAGTGCGATAGAAAGTGATCAGCCCGTAGAACCAGACATCGATTATATGGAGCTTGACACCATAATCGAAAATGAATTCGGCAATAATAAAGAAAACCTGATTATGATCCTTCAGGCCATACAGCGAAAATACAACTACATCCCCCAGCCCACGCTGACGTATCTTTCCGCCAAGATCGGCATCCCCTACAGCAAGATTTACGGGGTTGCCACGTTTTACAGCACGTTCAGCCTGGAACCCAGGGGAAGGAATATAGTTTCCATCTGCCTCGGCACCGCATGTCACGTACGTGGAGGCGAAAGGGTCCGTGAACGGATCGAGGAAAGCCTTGAGATCAAAGACGGGGAAACCACCGAGGACAAGCGGTACACCCTTGAATCCGTGCGCTGCATCGGCTGCTGCAGTCTCGGGCCGGTGGTAAAAATCAATGAAGACATGCACGGTCGTATCACCTCCGATGAAGTGAAAAGCATTTTAGGCCAATATGAATAATTAAGGGAAACGAGGCAGAGACCATGAAAATCCAGTCTTTAATAGACTTAGAAAAAATCACTCAGGAACACAGCGGCAACCTATACCATCCGGATTCCGTGAAAGTGAATATCGGTATGGCTTCGTGCGGAATTGCGGCCGGAGCCCAGGCAGCATTTGAGACCGCCACCCAGGCATTTGCGGAAAGCAAAGCCGTCGCCATCGGCCAGACCGGGTGCATTGGCTACTGCGAAATGGAACCGCTTGTTGAAATTTTTTCAGGCGGCACCCCCAGAGTCATCTACAAAAACATCACCCCGGACAAGATTCTGGATGCCATCAGCGATTACCAAAATGGGATTGACCAGAAAAAATGGATCCTGGGCCAGATGCGTGACCCCAGATCCCTGCTCGAAGATGAAATCGACAACCCCCTGGCAAAAGTGGCGCCATTTGAGGCCATCCCTTTTTTGGAAGATATACCTTTTTATAAGAACCAGGTGAAAATAGCGCTGCGCAACTGTGGCTACATCGACCCGGACTGCATTGAGGAGTACATCGCCAAAAAGGGGTATTTTGCCCTGATTCAGGCCCTCAACCATTCGGAACCCGGAAAAATTTTAGAAACCGTTAAAACCTCGGGCTTGAGGGGAAGGGGCGGGGGCGGGTTCCCCACCGGGATTAAATGGGCAACCTGCGCTAAACACGACGGTGATCGTTACATCATCTGCAATGCGGACGAAGGGGACCCTGGCGCCTACATGGACAGAAGCATATTAGAGGGTGACCCGCACAGTGTACTCGAAGGCATGCTGCTTGCCGGGTATGCCATCGGATCCAGTCAGGGTTACATCTATGTCCGCAATGAATACCCGCTGGCAGTTAAACGCCTTGTGACCGCCATCAAACAGGCTGAAGCCTACGGGCTTCTGGGGGACAACATTGCCGGCACGGACTTCAGCTTTAATATCAAAATTTCAACAGGAGCCGGAGCCTTTGTCTGTGGCGAGTCCACCGCTTTGATGGCCTCCCTTGAGGGAAACGTCGGCCGCCCCAGGGCCAAATACGTCCACACCGTGGAAAAAGGATTCCGTGAAGGTCCCACCAACCTCAACAACGTAGAAACCTATGCCAACGTTCCCGCCATCGTGCTCAAAGGCGCCAAGTGGTTTGCCGGCATGGGCACAGACCACAGCAAAGGGACCAAAGTGTTCAGCCTGGTGGGTAAAATAAAAAATACAGGGCTTGTTGAAGTCCCAATGGGGATCTCATTGAAGGAAATCGTCTTTAATATCGGCGGCGGTGTCCCCAAAAAGAA
>RCNC010001377.1_pt1 | contig 16298 bp, 9 predicted proteins | sample 2041301 | NCBI WGS metagenome assembly RCNC01 (sample SAMN09708231, study PRJNA481090) | Marine sediment metagenome, whole genome shotgun sequencing project. | biome: marine sediment; feature: ocean; material: sediment; isolation source: Sewage treatment plant 13A marine sediment (STP13A) ... | reverse complement strand
GCCGTGCGGCCTTCATCGCCGGGAAAATACTGCCAAAAAACGCAGTCAGTAAAGCCAGCATCAGGGCACCCATAGCCAAGGGCCAGGAAACCATAATCCTGCCGGTAACGGCGACATCCATGCCGGGCGGCGGCGGCATCGGTATACCGACCTTGGATATTATCATCCCCAGAGCGGCCCCTACTCCCACCCCCAGCAAGCCACCGACTATGCCCAGCAGCAGCCCCTCCGTCATGAACAACTGAAGGATGTTTCTGCGCTTCAAGCCAATAGCCATCAGAGTGCCTATCTCACCGGTGCGCTCATGCACACTCATTGCCAGTGTGTTGGATATGCTGAGCACGATAACCAGGCCAATGACCAGCCGAATGATGTCCATTTGCCTGGAGTAGAGTTTCACGGTTTTGTTGTAAAAGTCCGCCAGTGCATACCAGGGCTTGAACTCAACCTGCAACTGGTCAGCGGGATACGCCGCCTGCAGCTGCGCCAATACCACATCCGTGTGTTCGGTTTCGTCCAGCAAAATCACCCAGGAGTGTTCTCCCGGAACGCGCATTAACTGCCTGGCAGTTTCTAGCGACAGGCGCAAAGCCACTGCGTCATACGCACTGGAGGCGCTCTGGAAAAGTCCCCGCACGGTGCCTTCAACACCGTTCATACTGCCAGTAGCCGTGGTTGCCAGTAATATCACACCATCGCCCACGCCGACACCAAGGCTGGCGGCAAGGCCCTTGCCCAGCAACATGCCATTGGGGTCATCCGCGCTCAACCGCTCCCCTTCGGCGATCATCAGGTGCTTGCTGACGGCGGAGTCCTTTTCCGGGTCCATGCCTTCACCGATGAAGCCCACACTGGTTTCACCATGACTGACCAGGCCGGACAGCACCAGGCGCTTGGAGATGATATCAACGTGAGGCAATATCTGCGGATTTACCTGGTCTTCGATTCCCTGCGGCAACAGGTAGGCAAAAGGGTCTGAATTGCCGACCTCGAAGTAGCCGGGGCGAGTCATTTGAATGTGGCCAAAACGCGACTGAATAGTGCCCTCGCGCATACCCCAGAACACCCATTCGATAAAGCCGCCAGCAATCAACAGCGCTATCACCCCGAAAGATATAGCGGACAGGGCGACCAGCGTGCGCTTGCGATGCCGGAACAGGTTCCTGATGGCCAGGAGAGTTATCATCGAGTGACCTGGTTGATTGTCATGGGCCCGTCTATGCCGCTGGCGAAATGAGCAACTTTAAGCTAAGTGGCAACAAAGAATGAGTAAGCGCAAAGGAATGTATCAGACATCCCGACCGAGGGCATTGTCCAGGACACCCCGGAAGATCGTTTCCGCCGCATATTCCCCATATTCTCCGGCCAACACCCGCGCAGCCTCCCCATACGTCGGGGTATCAAGCAATTGGCGCACAGACTCTGCCAGCGCTGCGGCCTTGATCCCTCCTGACCTGATTAAAAGACCCGCTCCACGTCGAACAATTGGCGCCATATTCAGGTATTGATCCAGGTTGGAGGGAAGCCCCAGGACAGGTACTCCGCAGGACAAAGCTTGTTGCGTGGTGGGGCTACCCCCATTGCACACCACCAGGCTGGACCGCGCCACCGCTTCGATGCCAGGTAGATAATCGGCCACAAATACATTTTTCGGCACGTCAAATTCTACGGCCCGACCAGCGGTTGCTACCATCACATACACCTCGAGGCCTCCCAGCACATTGAGTAACATGGGCAATACACCCACATCTCCAGAACTACCCAGCGTCAGGTATATAATTGGCCTGTCGCCGGGTACCTGGTCCCACCACTGGGGGTTCGACACAGGCGGAGACCACAAAACAGCGCCCATGTACTGATGTTCAGGCGGTAGTGTTTTCGTTTCGACCATGCCGGGGATATCGGCATACAAGGTATAGTCTGCTTCGGTATAGACTTGGCGCAAATCCCACCCTGATGGCGACAAGCCAAAATCCTTTTTGACCGCGTTCATAGGCCGGGTATGCATGGCGAAGGTTAAGGGGCGCGCCAGATTGAAAACAATCTGTGCGATGGCCGGCCCCAGGAGTCGGGTAAAGGGCAGTTCCGGCACCGTGTAGCGCTGGACCGCAAATGGGCTCCAGTAGATATTGCTCAAGGTGATATAGGGCACCTTCGCCAGACGGGCGCTGACAGCGAGTGACAAGCGAAAGTCCCCCACCACGACATCCGGCTTGAAGGCCTCAATTAGCTCCCGGTCTTCGCGTACGTAATTGCCCAAAGTTCGAGCATCGTAGAGGGGCGCGCCGCGGGACAATGCCTGGAGGAATTGTTCACTGGAGAGCGAGTGTATAGGACGGCAGTCGAGAGAAGCCTCATCTATAAATTGGCGGTAGCGTGAATCCACGGCGAATTGGATCTCATAATTCGCCCTATTCAGGGACTGGGCCAGCACCAGCGGCCGGGCCAGGTGCGCCAGGGTAACAGCCTCGGAGAAAAACAGAACGCGGGTGGCGGGCATGATAATCCGCGTCAGAAGGTATAGCGCAGATTAGTATAAACCCGGTCACTATCGTCAAAGCGGCCGAATACCGCGGCCTCCTTGCCACCCATCACGTCCGCGCCAAATTGGAGAAACCAGTTGTCGGCAAAGGTCCAGATCAATCTGGGCCTTACCATCCAGTCCCTGCGATTAAGCTGGGAAATCAGCAGCATTTCGGCATCCAGCTTGTTGTTCACTTCGAATCTGCCCAAAAAGCTCACGCCGGTTTCAAACTCATCAAACAGTATGTGGCTGTCGTGATCGGGAAACCAGCGTTGATATATCTGAAAATTCAGAAACGTATTTTCGGGGGTGGTATGTTCCAGCCCAACGACATAATCGAGAAAATCCTGCTGTACCACTCCCCTGTCAACTGGCACATCCGCAGCGAAATAGCGGTCCTTGGTAAAGATAGCTTCGCTCTTGAGAACAAAGCCTCCGAAGTCTTTCGCCAGGGTGGCTCCAAACTGGTGGATCTTCTTATGCTCGGGGGTAAAAAGCAGTGTGGGTTCAGGGTCGCTTATAATTTCGTTGAAAAAGCTCGGCTCTGCATCAACACTGCGGTAATAAAAACCCGAGATATCCCAGCCGGCTTTCAGCGCCGATACCCGCAGGCCATAAGCGCTGTTGTCCAAATCATTGGAAGGCTCGTCAGGGTTTTTAATCACCAGCTTGAGGTTTTCCGGGCGCTTGGTGCCCAACGGATAAAAATCGTCGCCGGGCACGCCAATCTCATTGTAGGTCATGACCGGAATCCAGATGACCTCAGCGTGGTAGTCGCCCATGTAGTACTCTGCCTGGGCGGCCCATTGGGGTATGCGGATCAGGTCGAAGTCCTGGTTTACAAACTGGCGCGTGTCCTTGGCTGAAACGACATCGGCAAAAAATAGCCCCACCATCTCACCCCAGATAATGTGCTGCCTACCCAGGCGTAACTCCAGGTCACCGGCCGAAATATCGACATAGGTCTCGTACACATCCGCATCGTATTCACGATTGTCACTGACCCGGTCTGAATAGAAATTATCCAGATCGAACACCAGGTCATAATAGGCCCTGCCGCTGATCTTCCAGCTGATGTTGTCGTTGATACGCCCGTCAGTGCCCAGCTCAAGAATAGTGCGGGCCTTGGACAAGTGGGTCGGTGAGGCATAGGTGTAGGCGGATTCAAACTGTATAAAGCCATCTACCCTGTCAAACCCGGAGTCTGCCTCCGTGTCCTCTGTCTCTTCCTCCATGCCAAACAAATCATCTACCGAGGAAATATCGCCATCGTCCTCCTCTTCATCCATACCAAACAGATCATCTGCCGAAGAGATACCGTCGGTATCATCCTCGAACTCTTCATCCTCGAACTCTTCATCCTCGAACTCTTCATCCGCGTACTCTTCATCCGCGTACTCTTCATCCGCGTCCTCTTCAGTAGCGCCTTCATCAGGGTCACGGTTAACAGCAGGAGCGATGCCGGGTTTGACGCCACCCTTCTGTGTCCCCTTCCAGGGCCGGGAAGGGCTACTGGCTTTCGATACGGCAACAGGGGCCACGACGGGGACATCTACCTCAGCGTTGTCTATATCAACCACAACGCGATGCATGCGCGTATCATTCGGCGCGAGCGAAAAAATACGGGCGGCGGTATAACGGGACAGTTCAAAAATGTAGCGCGCGCCACCATCGTCCCGGGTTTCGCTACTGACAGAAACAATGGGTGTACCCTGCAGTGACATGCGTGGCAGCGCCAGGCCCGGATCGACCAGGCCGACGTCGACAATAAGCCGCTGGGGTTGCTCAAGCCGCGACAGGCGGTAGCTGGCGGGTGCCGGGATGTCGAATACGAAACGTGTTCGCTCTGGTGTATAACCCACGCGGATATCCTGCAGCTCGGGCCCAGCCGCCGCAGTGCCGCCCGCCGCTGTAAGCAGGACTACGGCAAGCATGGCTAGAAACAGTGCGCTCAGCGTAGAAAAGGCTTTCTGTTGCAGTAACAGGCAAACGGGCATATTCAGTCCCTCTGGACCCTAAACGAGCGTTGTATCAAACGAAAGATACCACAACCTCCGGTACCGCCGGTCATACTCAAAATGTGTAATCCTCGCACTATTGACGGTTGCACCCAAAACTCTCCGGCAAGGCCGAGATTATCAGTAGTGGGCTAGACGGATCAGGGTAGTTTTTGTGGAAACCTACACATCACTTGAAGCGGCAGGTATATTACCGGCAATGAACTGCACACAGACTCGCTCATACCGAATTGCACCGCCCTTCACCGCAGCCATTTTATGGGTGTTAATTTGTACCGTTGTCGGTCTTGCCCCACCCCTGTGGGCCGAGGACATAACAGCAGAGCAAATTGTTGAACGCGCCGACCACGTGCGCTTCCCACAGGAGGGCTTCCAGGTAGATGTCTCGATTACCACTACCAAACCGGACCAGGATCAGGAGGTCAAGAAATATCGCATTCTGTCAAAAGGGAACGACAGGACTATGTTGATGACCACTGCGCCAGCGATAGACAAGGGCCAGATTCTACTGATGCGGGACCATGACCTCTGGGCCTTCCTGCCCAACCTGTCACAACCTGTGCGACTACCCCTGTCCGCGAAACTCACGGGAGAGGTCTCCAACGGAGATATCGCCAGAGCCAATTTTGCCGGGGATTATGATGCGACATTACTCGGCATCGAGGAAATCGACGGTTCACCCTACTACAAGCTCGAGTTAAACGCCGCGCGTAAGGGCGTCACATACAGCCGGGTTGTTTACTGGGTAGACCAGGACAAGTTCAGGCCGCTGCAAGCTGAATTTTATTCAGTGTCCGGCCGCCTGATAAAAACTTGCCTGTTTGGGGCTTACAAGAAAATGGCCGGTGAACTGCGACCCACGCAGATGGTTATGGTCGATGCGGTGACCAGGAGGGGGCGCTCCGTACTGAAATACCGAAAAATGAAACGGCGCAAGCTACCTGACAAGGTCTTCACCAAGCAATACCTGAAAAAACTGAGCAAGTAAGTCATCGAAGGATCCGCCACACCCATAGTGGTAGCTGGTAGCAGCTGGAAACTGCCTCAGCAGTCAGCCTGAATCAGCTTCCCGTATCTATCAACAAGCTCTCAAGTGGCGGCCTGGTGGAGCGGGAATCAGGTAACGGACCAAAACCGACCCGCCCCATATACACTCCACGGGACATTGTCTCCTGTCCTCCCAATATTGCTGACAGCTCACCGGCTACGCGTGTGGCGAGCTCCTGCTCCGGCGCAACTGTCGTGAATACCCGTGACTGAGTAACATAACGCGAGAATATCAATGGCGTCATTTCCGGCTGAAACTGCAGCCCCTGGCGAGTCGCCTCCAGCCAGAAGCGCTGCATGGCCCGCCCCCCGGCAAGATAGTCCTCCACCGACTCCAACGGCTCATCTGCAACAATCATAAAGTGTGCCGCGCAGCCCAGCGCGGTACGCCAATCCATTTGCAGGCGGGGCAGCCAGGTGCCGGCAAGAAAGCGGTTCATAAACTGCACGCGCTTCCAGCTCTGCAACGCCCAACGCATGATCTTACGCGTTGGCAGGTCGATACCCAGGGCACCCTCGGGAATATGCTTTTCACTGAATTGCACACCCCATTCGATATTTTGCCGATGAACCGCAAACGCTTCCGGGGTCGTCAGCCTGATGTGCGCGCTGTGAAACAACAATTTAGCCATCCGGCGGCGCCCCGCCTTACCCTCAATCCAGACCACGCTGAAACCATCTCCCACTGCCCTTTCCAGCGACTGCTTCTGGTTGGATGACAGGGGGGTGTCAGTAAAGGGCTTACGCTGGGTTACCCTGGCCTTGATGAACGGCAGTAACACACGCGATGAGACTCCGGGATCAGGTACCAGCCTGACATCGATCAGCGGGGCATCTTCGGGCGAATCCGGGCGCAGACTTGCCTCTGCTCGCAGGCCCTCACCTGTGGCTGCTATAGCCAGGGTCTCCAGCAGCGCACCCACCGCAATTTGGCTGGAAGTGCCATCGAGATCGTAAACACACCACTCCCGGGTATCGTTGGCATGGATTACCACATGCGCGTCATCGACGATCTCAAACCGCCAGGGCTGGTCGTTGTCGCCACTGGGGGCCCAGCGCGCGAGGTCGAGGATACGCTCCAGCGGGGTGTTGCGCGTCTGCTCCTGCTGCCCTCCTCCCTGACCGGTGCTAGCCATCACCCGTTTGCGGGCGATGCGCAGGCCCAGACGCTGCAGGGGGTTATTATTACCCCCGGGGCGCCAGGTGGTGGCCAGTTTATTGCGGTAGGCATCGAAGTGAATACCCCTGGGAGCGGCGAGCACTTCACCGCGATTAAGCAGTATTTTTAGTGCATAGGTTCCCGCAAAGCCGGCGCATAGTTCACAGGCCATGGGGGTGGAAGGGCCCTTGCGGGCATTGAAGTCTATACGACTGTCATCGACAAGGTAGGACATATGCTGTGGCGCGGGTGCCAGGCCCAGCATGAAGCGCAGGGCCTGCTCTTCCTCACTCTGTCCTTGCAGCAGAAAGTATTCGTCAAAGCTCATTTTTCCGGGCAGGAAGCACAATAAGGCTGCCCCCATACCCAATGGTGCAGCGGTAACCGAGGGTATCCCCTTCTCATAGCAGGCGGCAAAGACCTCCCTGCGTATTTCCAGGGCAAAGAAGTCCAGGGAATCGACATACAGATCGACCCCGTCGAGGAAGTCATCGAGATTGTCCGTGTCCACACCGGTCGGGAATTTACCCAGGTCCAAATGCGGATTGATATCCAGGGCCAGCGTGGACATGACGTCCAGTTTGGGCTGACCGAGATGGCTGACACTGGCGCCAGCCTGGCGGTTAAAGTTGGGCAGTTCAAACTGGTCGAAATCCGCGATATTGAAAGCGCCGATACCCAGGCGAGTCAAAGTGAGAAGGTGGCTGCCGCCCACACCCCCCATCCCGGCAATCGCGATGCGCTTGTTCCGAAGAATTTCCTGCTCGGCCTCGGTGACCCAGCCCAGATTGCGGGAAAATGCCTCGTGGTAATCAAATTCCATGCTGGGCTATCGACTCCTTCACAGTAAAATTCAGTGCCGGGCAACCCCGCTTAACGCCCAGCAACACTCGGGGTTCAACCCGCATATTATTCAAGGGGAACGCACAATTCGTCGGTTATAGATGGCAATAGTTGGCACAAACAGGACTCTAGAGCTGCTATTGGGATCGCTTCGTCGATTTTACTGCATCGAGAGGGAAATTGGGATGAAATCGGGCCGCACGGATGGCTCATATTGCCATTTTTTACAGTACAGGTGGCCAAAAGCTCGTCAAACAGCAAACCCTGGCGTGATCAAGCGGGGCCATGCCCAGTCTGGGCGGCTATCAGCCGAGCGGGAAGGGGCAGATCTTGCGGCGGGACCATTCTGGCCACGCAGTCCGGAGCGTTCAAAATTGGCGCGGATTACGCCGTAGAAATCCTGCATTTCAACCGCCATACCGCCGACGGAAGCATGCGTTTCAAAATAATAGGGCGCCCGGGTACCGTGGTACTCGATCTGCTCCCCGGCGGGGTGAACCACAATACCAGAGCGCTTCAGCAGACGGGGCAGGAATGGCTCCATCATGGCGAAACAGTGGGGCTTACCAATAAGGTCACTCATGGCAAATGCCGCGAGAATAGTGGAAATAGCAATAACAGAAAACGTGCGCTCTTCGTGCTTGCTGAAATCCAGTGACGAAATTTCACCGAAGCGCGACATGCGCTCACCGGCCCTGCGACGAAAAGCGCCATCCACACCCAGCCTGGAAAACTCACAGATGGTGTCGCGCCTGCCATCAAATGACCGGATGATCGACTCATCCATGGCCTGGGAGCAAAACTTCTCCATGGGCATTAGCGATTCTTCATCCGCATGAACCAACCTGGCACATCCCGCCGCCATACCAGTAGATTTATGGGTCACCAGACAATGACTGGCATGCGCGTCGAACTCGTCCGTTTCCAACTGGTCAGGAAAGGCAGAGGCGGGTTCATACTCGAACTCTTCGCAGTAGACCCGGTAGCGCATCCGGTAGACGCTCTCCAGTTGCTTCGCAGAGCTAGCCAGCTCGAGATCGAAGAAATCCTGGAAATCCTGTACCAGCGAGGCCTTTTTTTCCTGCCCAGACCCCTCGGTTTTTGTGTTCATGAGATTCCCCAACTGTTACCCATTCCCGGAGATGCTTCCCTGCCCAGGCCATTCGAGGCATACAGTAGCGCCCACCACTCTATGAGTAAAGCCCTACGGTGGCCAATCGAGGTCACTAAGTTGTGCTACCAGACTGAGCACTGCTGCATCTATCAACAGAAACACATTTTTGAAACCCTCCACACTACCGTAGTACGGATCGGGAACTTCATCCACTTCACTTATTGCCAGGTGGCTAAGCAGTAAACTGATTTTATGCCTGTGCGCTGCCGGGCAAAGCGCCTGCAGGTCGCGAAGGTTATTGCGGTCCATGGCGAGGATATAATCGCTGCGCAGGAAATCACGTTCCGAGACCTTGCTGGATCTTATCCGCCCGAGATTGATACCCGCGGCAGCAGCCACTTTTTGTGCACGCTGGTCTGGCTTGCGCCCCGGCATTGCCGCCCGGGTGCCAGCTGAACTGACTTTAACCCTGTCCCGCAAATCGGAGTTCTGAATATGGTGGCGCAACAGGCCCTCGGCCAAAGGAGACCGGCAGATGTTCTCGGTGCATACCATCAGGACCTGGATCTTGCGTTCAAAGAGGTTCAAACTACGTCCTCCCACAGCCTGCGCCCCGTGGACGGCATCGCCTCAAACTGTGTATCCAGATTTATTATAGACAGAAAGCGTCAATCCAGGATCAAGCGTATGGGGTTGGTGTAAGCCAGGTAGTCCGACGCGTTGGCCCGACTCAAACGCACTCGCGCGCGCACTGTACAACTCTTGTCATCATCGCCAGTAGCCGCCAGAGGAACCACCGCAGAAACCGAGTCGCTATCGGCTGCAATTTCCTCAACTGCAAGCACTTCCGACTCACCCGATCGACAATCCCCGATAAATTCTACCTGCAGCGGCAGCCCGACACTCCCCGGGCCACGTTCGATCACTAACTTCAGCACGCCGAGGCTCTCCCTGTCCCCCAGGTATGCGGTATACCCCGGGAAGGTAGCCTGCCCCAGGCTGTCCACCTCTAAAGAAAACCACAACTGATTAAGGATGCGGCCGTGGTCCGACCAGAACGTCCCCGACCTCAGCGCCATCAGCACTCCGCGGTAACTCTGTTCCGGAACGATCAGATGAGTGCGGGAGAAGGCGCAGGGCGCCTTGTCCAGGCGGCTGTTATGGTAATCGGACGATGCCAGCGCGCCCCACAGTTGCTGGCCCCCGGACAACCACTGATCCCACATACCCCCGATATCCGCCACAGCGGGATCCCAACCGTCCTCGGTGAGGTACGGTTCTTCGTAATCGCCAATTACGAACGCATTCTGGCGCCCCGGGCCGCCCTCCATAACAGTAAAGACCGGCGAAAGTTCATTCCATCGCTCGAGATCAGCGATATTTTCCGACAGGCTGGGGTCCTTTTTGGTGGGGTGGTTATACACCAGTAACAGGCCATTTTGGAGCGACTGGTGGTCGGAGATAAACTGCAGAAGTTGCTTGTCGGCGGTATGCGAGGCCCCAACATTCCTGGTTTTCTTGATGCTGCGTTCGGCAACATTGCGCAGCTGTTGCAATGTTTCAATGCCGACCAGCGGATCAGCAATCAGGCCAGCATGCTCCCTACCGCCATAGGAGGCCATGTTGAGTTCGACGCCGTTGAACAGCAGCAAATCCGGATACTGCTCCCGCAGGCTTTGCAATTCCAGCAATTGAGCGTCACTTACCGCGCCGCCTGCTTCGGAATGGTCGGTGATGGCAAGTGCATCGCAGCCATTCTCTACCGCCAGGCCCACCAGTTCTGCCGTGGACAAATCACCGTCCGAGAAACTGGAATGGGTGTGGGGATCGAGTATCAAACCGGCTTCGTTCCCCGCCCAATGCGGGCCCACTTTAACCGAGGGCTCTTCCTGCAGTGCAAAGATACCCATACCCGATAGTATTGCCAGCAAAGCGGCTACGGCAATACCTACTGTAATGATGGAATGATCCCCCAGAAAAGCTAGCGGACCCAAGTGGGATCTGCGGGACGACTCCCGTTTGCCAGAGGCAATACTGAACTTCGCCATACAACCCGCCAACAAGTGGCGCATTGCCTTGGAGTTACTCGCGGCGGAACGAGCGGCGAATACCTCAAGGCCTTCAAAGTGCGCGGCGTCCAGTGCAACAGGCACCTGCACCCAACCCCCGTCCCCCGAAGCCCGGGACAAGCCCTTCATTTCCTTTTGCACGGCCGCACTATAAAGCGGATCATCCTGCCAATCGGGCTCCGACCTCACCGCAAGATCAATCAGGCGCTGACAGACACCCGAGGGCTCCAGTTCGGTGGCGGCTGCCAAACGCTGCAGAAACTTCGCCTGGGAGCGATGAAGGTTCAGTATTACTTCTTCTGTAGAGGCGGACATCTACCTTAATTCCTCTTGCCCAGTATCTAGGTCACCTATCATACTATCTTTTTAAACCTCTCTTGCACCCCGATCAAGGCTGTGGACGTTTACAAACTATCACAAGCAAGCCGAAACATTACGGCTTGCCACTCTGCTCATTGGCAACTGCCATAAATATTTCCAACAGTTTCCGGAAAATTCTCGATTCACTGTGACCAGCACCTGGATCAATAGCAACAAGAACATCCCGCGCTTCTGGCGTCAGCTCCACATCAATTTTGTCCGGCGCCAAACTTACCTTGCCCCCTGCCTGGCTCCGGCCGAGATAGCCCTGCAATACAGCTATGCTATCAGGTGAAACTGCTATCTCGCGGCCGAAATATGCGATGATCGAGTGCACAAGATCACTTAGGGACAAATTCATCGCCTTAGCCTGACCGTGAAGGAACTCCCACTGGTGGCTATACACTCGCAGCTCCACCGGGGTTGCCGCAGGATCCTTTCGTGATTCTGCAGGTGCGGCCAGCCTCGACCATTGCAGGTAAAGTATTGCACTGCAAGCAACACCCCCGGCAAAAAACCCTTGCACCAGGGACCAACGGAAAAACAGTTCTGGCCCACTGATAAGACCCTGTCGATCTGGCCCCAACAGGAAATTAACGGCTGAAAAGCTTCTGCCGTACTTGAGGATATTCTGCTCCAGGCCATGGTTTAACAAAAACCAGGTAATAGGCAAACTGGCCAACAGGACAATAAAGCTGACCAGCAGCCCTTTGGGTTTCCTGAAATATCCCCAGGCAAGCAAAGCACTCAATGACGTAAGCGACAGAACCAGCAAATACAGATAAGCGCCGCCACCAACGCCCCAATCTCTCTCGCGTGCAATAAGCTCGGAAAGATTATCCGTTGCTGCCCAGTCGAAAGCAACGCGCTTACAAATATAGAGCCAGGGCAAAAGCCACAGGCATGCTCCTATAAAATTTTTACTCGAACTCCACTGCTGCGCTGACTTCCAGGTCCGTCGCTGCATTACCGCAAGACTGAAACCAGCCATTATCAAGAGAGGCCCTAGCAGCGCAGCAAGCCGCACTATCGGCTCAAAGAAATCAGTGACGCTACGCACGGTATCAATCCCGAAATAGCGAACAAGACTGATGCCGAACTTGCCCAGCACCACCCCCTCTTCCAATCGACGATCGAAAACATTTGCGCCGAGAATATCTCTGAGACTTTCACCTGTAACACTCATCCACAGAAAAAAGTAGATCATCATTACTAACTTTAAAAGTGAGATGGGTACCGCCAGTGAAGGCCTACGCGTCGATGCGAGCACCCTCCCCAGCCATGCACTACCCCAGCCTATCGATAGAAGCGATAGACTGAAGAACAGAAAATCGAACCCATCGCCACGACCGCCAAATAAATCGCGGACGTTATAAGGGACTCCCTTCATGCCCAGCACGACTTGCAGGGAAAGAACTGTCAGCGCGCAATAGACTGCGACAATAATCGCGACCCGCTTTTTAACACCGGAGACCAATGCCCATGTACCAAGGGAGGATTCATTCCCAACCACAGTCCTCTGTGGTGAAAATCGACCCGGGCCAACCGTGGCGACCCCCTGTTTCCCGACCGAGGAATACAACCAGGCGATTCCCAAAAACAGCACCGGATCAGTCATCTCCGGTGTACCTGAAGCCACCCACACCTGCACAAACTCCACTACGGCCAGCACCAGGGCAATCAGCAGCGAACGCTTCTTCCAACCACCATCAAGCTGCTGCGTGAGAAATGCCAGTGACCCAAAAACAAACAGCTTCTGGCACAAGGCAGTGGCATTGACCAGCATCGAGCCTTGCAGGAACCCGGAAAATGGAATCCATCCAAAAGCGGCGGATGTAGCGCGAGGGAAAAACGGGAACAGGCTGCTAATAGCAACACTGAACAACAGCACATAGGCTAGCGTCCGCGGTCGCAGGTGGCGCTTGCGCAGTGGAACCCATGCCGCCAACGCTACCGCTATTGCGACAATATCAGTGACCGATACGCTATTTTTCACAATGATAACTTTCAGCAGAACAACAGCAACCATGCCTGGCAACAGGCGACGCAGGGGCAGACTGACACCAGCAAACCTGCTCAGGAGATAGAAACAAACCACCCAGCAACTGGCCTGCAACACAGCGTCATACCACGACCACTGTGGATACAGGAACAGCGGCTTGATGGCGTTCTTGTATGCCTGGAAATCAATGGTAGGGACAAAAGGAATAAGCTCGGAAGCCAGCCACAGCAATGGCAACACAAGAGAAATTTGATGCGGAAGGTTTACACTTACCAGGCCCGATGTGGTTTTTTCGGGAATGAAACGCAGCAAAGCCCACCCCGCAACAGTGCCAGCCGCGTTGCAGTAGAGATCGAAAATCGAAGGATCCCGGCCCGGCACAAAAAATTGTACTAGCTGTGAGCCCACAGCCACCAGCAACCACACCAAAACAAAATATCGTCTGTTGCCATAGCTTCGTCCGGGCAGATTCGACAGCAGGTGGGCTAGCAAGCCAAAGGGCATAAACAGGGCTATATTGCCAAGAATATCCCCTGTACCGGAAACGGTTCTCCAGGACACCAGGAAATGATCGACGACGGCCCGATCGGGCGCCAGCGCAAACTGAAAAGGGAAGAGCGACCCGTAGACAATGCCAAAGCAAACCAGATAGAACAGTATGTTCAGAGCTGATCTATGCTGATTCAAGGCGCCGGGCTCCTGTTACTGGCGTTGTAACAGTTGTTTCGCGAACTCAGCTGGAATGGCATAGCTGATCCCTGAGGGTTTCTGCAGCATGGATTCCTTGCTCTCTTTCACCAGCACGCTATTGATCACCCCCACCACACGCCCGGTATCTGGCATGTAAACCGGGCTGCCGCTATTGCCAGGGTAGGCGGTGGCATCCAGTTGGAGCGCATTGAAAGGCGTTCGCAAGCGCCGCATCTGGGCCGCATTAATAGTTCGGGCCTGCTCAGCCGGTCGGGCCATGGGAGATATCGCGGCGATCATGCCCCGATGTGTGACCGGGTAAAGGCCCAGCGCAACGCCTATTGGAAAACCAGTGAAAGCGACTTCCTGCCCCTCGCGCACTGCAGTTGAATCGCCCAGTTGCATAGCCGGCAGTTTCGCACCCTCGATTTCCAGCAGCGCGAGGTCATGCTCTACGTCAGTGTGTACTACCCGGGCAGTGAGCGCCCTGGCTTTGGCTCCCCGACCAGCAAAAACCGCAAGGTACTGGTGGTGCTCGGTATCCAACTGATCGGGAACCACATGGGCATTGGTGATGACCTGGCGACCATTCCCTACCACAAAGCCAGTTCCCCGATAGCTTACCGGGGCCCCCTTGCGGTTGGGCTGGCGGGGCGGATATGCTGTGCCCACACCTACAATGCTGGGACGGATCTGGTCGATTATATCTGGCAGGCTGGCGGCCCATCCCGGGGCGACCAATGACAAACACAAAAAAGCGACGCACCCGGGTCGCAGGAGAGAAAATTTTCCCTTGTGCGCTTGATCACACTTTGCAATCTTTTTCATTGTTGCAACCAGCTGTTAATCAGACAATTTGCCTAAGAGGCCTCTGTTATAGAAGCTACAATAGCATTTTTATATCGACAAGCTGCAACACGGTAAGCTGGAACCTATGTCACACCTGATCCACCAGTTGATTTCCGACGGCGCGCAACACGCCCCCCGGTCCATCGCGCTTATGTTCAAGGATCAGTCCCTGAGCTATAGCGATCTGCACGACGAGGTGCAAACCGTCGCCCATGGCCTGCTGGCCCTGGGTATCGCTGCCGGCGAGCGCGTTGCGGTCTATCTGCCAAAACAGCCCGAGACTGTTTATGGTTTGTTTGGTGCCGCAGCCGCCGGCGCCAGTTTCGTGCCGGTCAATCCACTGCTCAAGCCGCGACAGGTGGCGTATATCCTCGCGGACTGCAATGTCCGCGTATTGATCACCTCCAGCCAGCGCCTGCAACTGTTGGAGGAGATTCTGCCGGACTGCGCTGATTTGCACACAATCGTGGTGGTGGAAGAGCAGCCACCCGAACTGACGCCTGGGCATGGCAAGACCATCATGGGATACCCGGATTTTTGCAAATGCGACGTAAAGAAAGCGCCGCATCGTCGCATAGACACCGACATGGCAGCCATCCTCTATACCTCCGGCAGCACCGGCAACCCCAAAGGCGTCGTTTTGTCCCATCGCAATATGGTGGCAGGGGCCCGCAGTGTGGCCAGCTACCTGGGCAACACCCCCGGGGATCGTTTACTGGCGGTACTGCCGATGAGCTTTGACGCCGGTCTCAGCCAATTGACCACTGCATTTTCAGTAGGCGCCTCGGTAGTACTGATGGATTACCTGCTGCCACGGGATGTGATTCGCGCCGTGGCCCGTTATAAAATTACCGGCCTGGGAGCAGTTCCGCCCCTGTGGAACCAATTGGCTGGATTGGAATGGCCGCGCGAAACAGCTGAATCGCTGCGCTACATCACCAACACCGGGGGCGCCATGCCAGTGCCAACTACCCGCGCCCTGCAGCGGGCGCTGCCTAATACAGCCGTGTTTCTTATGTATGGCCTCACCGAGGCCTTCCGCTCCACCTACCTGCCACCCGACCAGGTCGACACCCGCCCTGAGTCAATGGGCAAGGCCATCCCCAATGCTGAAATCCTGGTAGTGAATGAGCAAGGACAGGAATGTGGCCCCGGCGAGCCAGGAGAACTGGTGCACCGTGGCGCCCTGGTCGCAATGGGTTACTGGAACGACCCCGCGAAAACGGCGGAACGATTCAAACCAAGCCCCACCCAGGCTGTGGAGGTTCCCATCACGGAACTGGCGGTGTGGTCAGGCGACCAGGTCGTGCAGGACGAAGAGGGCTATCTCTACTTTGTCAGCCGCAAGGACGAAATGATCAAGACTTCAGGTTACCGGGTAAGCCCCTTGGAGGTGGAAGAAATCGCCTATGCTTCGGGATGCATCGCCGGGGCTGCAGCCCTCGGCTTGCCCCACGCCACTCTCGGGCAAGCGATCGCCCTGGTGGCCAGCCACCCGGAGGGTTTAAGGGACAAGGATGCGATCGAGGCGCAATTACTCAGCAGCTGTCGTCAGGAATTACCTAACTACATGGTGCCCTTGGCAATTATAGTGCGCGATAGCCTACCCCATAACCATAATGG
>RCNC010001376.1_pt1 | contig 16299 bp, 13 predicted proteins | sample 2041301 | NCBI WGS metagenome assembly RCNC01 (sample SAMN09708231, study PRJNA481090) | Marine sediment metagenome, whole genome shotgun sequencing project. | biome: marine sediment; feature: ocean; material: sediment; isolation source: Sewage treatment plant 13A marine sediment (STP13A) ... | reverse complement strand
AACAGTGCGGTACTCTTAGCTGCCCGGACTTTCCTCCACAGGCCGAAGCCTGCAGCGACAGGATCAACTACTGCAAAATTTTAAAAGAACTTTGTAAAAATAGTTAATTTTGCGGACATCATTGATAAAACATGGCAAAGGCATCCATTATCCGTCTCGAGGATTTCAACTATAAGCTAAGCGAGCAGAACATTGCCAAATATCCCCTGGCAGACAGATCTTCGTCCAAACTGCTGCTCTACAAGGAAGGACAAATCTCCCAGGGTCAATTCAGCCATCTGCCGGATCATCTTCCCCCTGATTCCTGGTTAGTCTTTAATAACACCAGGGTAATCCAGGCACGTCTTAACTTCAAAAAGGAGACGGGTGCCCGCATTGAAATTTTCTGTCTTGAACCCATCGATCCGTCCGATTACGAGCAAGCTTTTCAGGCTAAAAAATCAGTGACATGGCTATGTCTGGTAGGAAATGTAAAGAAATGGAAAAGTGGGTCGATCTTCCTGAACACCTGTATTAATGGTGAGGAGATTAGGCTCGGAGCAACGCTTGAGGAGCGAAGCGGAGAGGGATTCATTATCACATTTCATTGGAAGCAGCATGGACTTAGCTTTGGAGAGATCATTGAGCAGTCGGGGAGCACTCCTATCCCACCCTATTTGAAACGGAAAGCTGAGGATAGTGATCGTGAGCGATACCAAACCATATACAGTATTAATAACGGTTCGGTGGCTGCACCAACGGCAGGACTTCATTTTACGGATGCTTTACTAAAGCGCCTGAAACAGTTGCAGGTAGCGATGGAACATCTTACACTGCATGTGGGAGCTGGCACCTTTGTTCCTGTAAAGGAGGAGAACGCAAGGGACCACTCTATGCATTCGGAATTGGTGGTGGTGAGCCCTGAGTTCCTGGAGAAGTGGCTAAATAGAACTGGTGGATTGATTGCTGTGGGAACAACAAGCACTCGCAGTCTGGAATCTATATATTGGTTAGGTGTTAAACTAAAAGAGCAAGCCGCGGCCGACCCAACAGCATTATCGATTGTTCAATGGGACAATGAGAAGCTCCCGCAGGATACTCCCCTTTCTGAGAGTATCGAATTCTTGTTGGATTATTGTAAACGATATGAGCTGGAACAGCTGTCCTTTTCAACCCAGCTAATGATTGTCCCGGGATACCGCTTCAGAACCATCAGTGGGCTGTTGACCAATTTTCATATGCCGGGAAGCACACTTTTACTACTAATTGCAGCATGGATCGGAGAAGACTGGGAAAAAGTCTATGACTATGCTCTCCGGGAGGACTTCCGTTTCCTTAGTTATGGAGATAGTTCGCTGCTAATCCCCTGATTAAATCATAGATCTGAGCATGGAGGCGAACGATTCGATATCCTCTTCACTGGTATCAAACGAACACATCCACCTTACTTCCGAGCTCTCTTCATCCCAGACATAGAAGAAGAACTTTTCCTGCAGTGCAGGGACAACATGGGCAGGAATCCGGGCAAATACCGCATTGGATTCAACCTGGCGGGTCACTTCCACACCACTTATATCTTTTACGGCAGCATGCAGTTTCTGAGCCATCCTGTTGGCATGAGTGGCATTCTCTTTCCAAAGGTCATTCTCCAGATAAGCACTGAACTGAGCGCCGATATACCTCATTTTTGAAGCCAGCTGCATCCCCTGTTTGCGTCTGTATTTGAAATCCTCACAAAGGCTGCGCTTGAAAAAGATGATTGCTTCGCCATACATCATTCCATTTTTGGTCCCTCCGAAGGAGAGTACATCCACACCAGCTCCGCCAGTCATTTCATAAAAACCACTACCAAGAGAAACTGCAGCGTTGCTTATTCTCGCTCCATCCATATGAAGCAGCATACCATTTTCATGTGTATACCTGGCGATTTTCTGAATCTCAGCCACCGTATAAACGGTGCCTAGTTCTGTGGCCTGGGTGATAGATACAATTCTGGGTTGCACATGGTGTTCAAAACCGATTCCATGCATATGAGAAGCGATCATATCTACAGTCAATTTCCCATCGGGCGTGTTGCAGGTCAGTAATTTGCAGCCTGAAAATTTCTCGGGAGCACCACACTCATCCACATTAATATGAGCTGTTTCGGCACAAATAACGGCATGATAGGACTGTGTGACAGTGGAGAGTCCCAATACATTTGCGGCAGTACCAATAAATACAAAGAAAACTTCTGTCTCCTGTCCGAAGATCTCCCTGAGCTGCGTGCTTGCCTTCTCTGTATGGGGATCATCTCCATAGGCAATCACATGACCATCATTTACTTCTGAAAGTGCTTCCAGGATCCTGGGGTGCACACCTGCATTGTTGTCGCTTGCAAAACCGCGACGAAAAGGGCTAGAACTCATGCTTAAAATTTTTCATCGTACTTGGTCCATAACATATCTCCCAGCTCCCATGCCTTCTCAACCACTTTATCACCCCACTCCATGGTATTGCCGGTAAGGTAGTTGACAAGCTCTTCTTTCTTCCCCCTTTTGTAGAGTTCAAGCGCCTGTTCCTCAAATGCTGCCTGTCCGTCAAAGAGTTCTTTCTGCCAGCTATCCCAAACCTCATTTACATCGTAACGCATATCCCCCCAGCGTTGAGCTGTAAGGGTACTTAGCCTGTTAAAGGCCCACCAGGCCGATTCTCTGCTATAGCCATTTGGCCTTCCAGGAGTTTTGTAGGAGGATGGCAGATCGCTTCCTGAACAGTATATCGGCACATAGATAGAGGTGGCCACATTATCCTGGGCCAACCATACGACTCCTCCGATCTCATCGGGTAGCCACTCCCTGCACTGGATAATGGTGGCATACATGGTATACCAGCGTGCTATAGTTCTTTCGCCGCGCCATCCCCATCCACCATTTATGCGAAAAAGCTTATTCATATCGTAAGGTAGGTGAGGATTGGCCAGGGGTGAGATCACTGTTTGTCCCTGATCGTCGGCGACCACCATGTCTTTTGTCATATCAAAAGGAGTGCCCTCATAATAGTCCGAGAAGACCATCCGCATGTCAGCCAGAGAAACCAGCTTGTCAGGTTTCACAGAAAAGGGATAATTTTCAGCATAGGGATCAAGTTTCAGCGAAGGAGCCAGCAAATCAAATACTCTCCACTCTCTTCTCCTGGCAGCCAGGGAAGTCCGGCTATTGGGCGCATAGGCATAACAAAAAAGGAAGGGTTCTCCTTCGGACCACCAGCCCGCTTCTTCAGCTACACTATATATATTTTCACTGGCCATAAAGTGCTCCTGGTCCTCAAGGTTAATCTCTTTAATGGTACTGGCATTGGCATTAACTGCCACATGATCATCGGGTACCCGTTGTGCCACCCATACGGAACCGATCTTTCCTTTTCCCGGACCTGCAATCTCGAAATGCCAAACCTCTGTCTTATCAGCAATGGTCAGAACCTCACCGTAATCGTTCCATCCATATTCAGCAGTAAGCTCTCCAGCCAATTCAATGGCTTCACGTGCTGTTTTACAACGCTCCAGCATCAGACGACATAGCCGCTGACAGTCGATCAAGCCCGCATCGGACTGTAGCTCCTCCCTCCCACCGAATGTTGATTCTCCAATACCCAGTTGGAACTGGTTCATGGATGGGTATGCTGTATTTAGAAACTGGTGAGTTTCTTTTACCTGGGGTATCTCACCAATGGGCTGATGGCCATAGGTGGGCATCGCAAAGGAATCACAGGCCACTCTTTTATACATGGTACTTGTGGCAGCACTGGTGTGTTTGCTTGCCGGAATTACATCCATCCAGGAGCGGGTACGGTGACTGTCATCGGTATGCGAAGTAAGAACCGATCCATCTATGGTGGCGCCCTTGCCAACGGTAATGGAGGTGCATCCATCGGCATATCCCCCTTCCCAGTCTTCTTTCTGGGCCGAAAGCAATACAGATATTAGTAGTAGAGAAGCGGAGAAAAGCGAATGATATTTCATGCAATACTGGTTTAAATAAGAGTTACGAATATAAGCATATCCGCGAACAGAACAGTTCCGTATGCGCCAAATTTACTTTCTTTGCAGTCATAATATCACAGCAAAAAGGTGAGCTATACAAGATTCATCTTATTAAGTATGATGATGTCTGGAACATGAACCGGGAGCACTGGGCAGCTGACACCTCCCATATGAGTTTTGATAATGTACTGGTAACTAAGTCAAATCCCATGTACCCTGAACTGATTATTCATGAGTAAGCGTCCATTATCATATCGGGGCGGTCACATTCGCTTCCTCCTATTTAGCATATTTATGGCTGTAAATTTGCAGCTGTCAGCCCAGGAAACAAAGGTGGTAAGTGACCTACAGCTGTGGACTGGTGCGGCTATTGAAAAAACATGGGGGAAAGCCTTGATCCTCTCCCTGGCTGAGGAGATCAGGTTCAAGCATGATATCAGTGAAATCAATAACTATTTTACGGAGGCAGGCTTACATTACCGGATCAGCAAAAATTTTGCGCTGGAGGGTGGATACAGGTATACCAGGGATAAAAAATCTGATGATAGCTATGAGACCATGACGCGTTATAATCTTGATTTAAGGTACAGGGGACAGCTGGACTTCCTGACCATATACTACCGTCTGCGGTACCAGAAGGAAGTGGAGGGCTTTAATCTCTTTTACCAGAAGGCCGATTATGAGAAGTATGTTAGGATGCGAATCAAGATACGTTACAATGATTTTAAACGGATTAAACCTTACGTTTCTGCTGAGCTCTTTCAGTTATTCAGGCCTGATACCTATGCACAGCTGGAGTATATCCGCGTAGTTGGTGGCCTCAGATATGAACCGGGTAAGATGGGCTCCTTTAATTTTGGCTTCGGATTCAACCGTGAATTTACAGATTTTGAACCAGCCATGATATACCAGTTAAAAGTAAGATATAAGTACCAGTTTTGACAGCTCCCGGCAATCATAAACGGATCATCATCCTGGTGTTAGCTCTGGGACTACTGGGGAGCTGTTATGAGGAGATGATAATCGAAGAGCCCGGAGACTGGACCGTGCCCGACCGGGTACTTGAATTTGACGGGGTATTTGCGTTTACAGACTTGGAAGAACATCTGCTACTCTATACTCTGCCAAATGACACCATCAGCTCATTCTCACCCCTTGTAGGTTTTGGTGATTTTGAATCCCTGGAATTTGAGGGTAGAAAACTCAAGGAAAACGAAGTGAATAATCTGGGGGAGGTGGTGGTAAACCACTCCTATATGATAACTGCCCGCCATGGCAATAAGAGCCACAGCTATCAGCTTTACTTCACAAACCTGCCACTGCTTCAAATTTGTACTGATACAAAGATTCCGAATGAACCCAAGGTCCTCTCCTGGTTCGAACTAGCCTATGCATATGAAAATGATGGAGCTGGAGAAACTCGTCTTTATACAAGCTATTCCGGAATTGAGATCCGTGGCAGGACCTCCGCCGGGCATGAAAAAAAGTCATATGGCCTGGAGCTATGGGAGACCTGGTATGGGAAGGATCACTCCGCCTCATTGCTGGGAATGAGGTATGGCGAAGACTGGATCCTGGATGCCATGTATGTGGATCCCCTCCGCATGCGTAATAAGCTCTCCTTTGAAGTTTGGAAAAAGATGTGGGACAACAAGAGCGAAACGCCATTCAGGACAAACCCTCCGGGTATTCAATGTGAATATGTTGAACTATTTATAAACCAAAGATATACGGGGCTCTATTGCCTTTCAGAGCGTTTGGATGAAGCATTGATCAAACTCCCTGCAGGCCAGCCCGGTTTGGAAGGAGTTCTCTATAAGGCTATTAATGGGAACGGCGGAGGGACTGCATTTTGCACCTATAACAGTGAGCCCGGAACCTCTCTGATCTGGGAGGGATGGGAACAGGTATTTCCTGATCATCTGGTATGCTGGGAACCCCTGGCGGAGCTTAGAAAAACGGTAGTCCTTGAGGATGATGAGATTTTTACAGCCCGTATTGACACATTGATTAACCTTGATGCACTTGCTGAGTACTACATCTTTACCAATCTGATTCTGGCATACGACAACATCATTAAAAACTACTACCTGGCCAGATACCCAAATGAATCCGGTTTCCTGATTCTGCCCTGGGACCTGGAGGCTTCCTGGGGAATCATGTGGCATGGGGGAGAATGCCTCACCAATGGCATACTTGAGAATAATCTCTATGACCGTCTCCTGGAACTGGACGTGGAGGAATTTGAAGACTTACTTAAATCTAAATGGGAGGGCTACAGGGAATCAATCTTTCATCTGGACTCTTTAATTGCCCCTGCTCTGCGCTATTCCGATCTTTTAAAACGAAGTGGCGCCATTGAACGTGAAAATGACCGCTGGCAGGGCATGGAGATTGATATGGATCAGGGACTCCAGTATTTTTCTCAATGGATTGCACTACGTCTCGACTACCTAGATCTGGTTTTCGACTGATACCCTTTCAAATATAGATCGGATCAGAACTCAGAAGTGAAATGGAAGCTGATCTCCGGGAAATTGTCCCTGGCCATCTGAAGGGCATAGGGCGATTCGGCCATATAGACTTCCCGGCCCTCTTTATCTGTAGCCAGCTGCTGATATTTCCTGAGCCGGAAATCTTTTAACTTCTCGGTATTATCGGTCTCAATCCAGCAGGCCTTGTGCATGGGCAACTGCTCATACCTGCACCTGGCGCTATATTCATGTTCCAGGCGATACTGTATCACATCAAACTGAAGCGCACCTACGGTACCAATAATTTTACGACCATTGGCCACACTAACAAAAAGTTGTGCAACACCTTCATCCATTAGTTGCTCCAGGCCCTTGGCCAGTTGTTTGAACTTCATGGGATCATTATTTTCTACATAGCGAAACATCTCCGGAGAAAAACTGGGCATTCCCTGGAACTGCAGCTTCTCCCCTTCCGTGACCGCATCTCCTATTTTAAAACTGCCTGTATCATGAACTCCCACAATATCACCAGGACATGCCTCCTCTATAACAGATTTCTTTTCAGCCATAAATGAGGTGGGACTGGAGAATTTCATTTTTCGGCCACTTCTGACATGTATGTAGGTTTTGTTTCTTTCAAATTTTCCTGAAACGATCTTAATAAAGGCCAGCCGGTCGCGATGTTTGGGATCCATATTGGCATGAATCTTAAAAACAAAACCGGAAAATTTATCTTCAAAAGGCTCAACCTTTCTTTGTTCTGTCTGGATAGTACCTGGCGAAGGCGCAATCTGGATAAAACAGTCCAGGATATCCTGAACTCCAAAATTATTCAGGGCACTTCCAAAGAATAGCGGTGCCGTCCTTCCGGCCAGGTAGTCTTCCCTGTTAAACTCGGGATAGACTCCCCCGATCAATTCCAACTCTTCATTTAGTCTCTCACTGTGTGGAGCTATATGCTTTTTAAATTCAGGGTCATTCAGGTCATTGTATTCTACCAGTTCCCCAATGGTTTGCTTATTCGTACTGCTGAATGAACGGAATTTTTGTTCAAAGCGGTTGTAAACGCCCCTGAAATCGGGTCCCATACTGACAGGCCAGCTCAGGGGGTGCACATGAATCTCAAGTTCATTCTCAATTTCATCCAGAAGTTCAAAAGGATCCAATGCGGGACGATCCAGTTTGTTTATAAAAACCATCACCGGAGTTTTCCGCATTCGGCAAACATTCATCAGTTTCCTGGTTTGCGCCTCCACTCCTTTGGCTGCATCGATCACAATAATCACACTATCGGCTGCTGTAAGGGTCCGGAAGGTATCTTCAGCAAAATCCTGGTGACCTGGTGTATCCAGAATATTAATCTTCTTCCCGCCATATTCAAATCCCATGACAGAGGTAGCCACGGAGATACCCCGCTGCTTCTCGATCTCCATAAAATCGGAAGTTGCAGTCTTCTTAATCTTGTTTGACTTGACGGCACCAGCCACATTTATGGCACCCCCAAAAAGTAAAAACTTTTCGGTCAGTGTAGTCTTACCCGCATCGGGGTGACTCACAATGGCAAATGTTCTTCGCCTCTCTATCTCTTCTTCTAACTTCATCCTTGAAAATGAGCGGCAAAGATAATAATTCCTATTTTTGGGAAGCCATTAAGCAGCAATATAAATGGAGGAGAAGAAAAAAGAAGGACGTTATTCCCGTATTCACAAGCAACTGGAAGCACTACTGATAAAAACAGAGGATCCCCTGGCAAGGATGGCCAGCATCTGTGCTGTTCTTCACCATAAAATGGATCACTTCTTCTGGACCGGTTTTTACCTTTTCAAATCGGACAAGCTGGTGGTGGGGCCATACCAGGGTCCTGTGGCCTGTCAGGAACTTGAAAAAGACAAGGGAGTTTGCTGGGCCGCACTCAATAAGAATGCACCAGTAATTGTATCGGATGTACACGCCTTCCCCGGACATATTAGCTGTGATTCCAGATCGCAATCGGAGATTACCTTACCCGTTTATAATCATGAAAAAAAGGTGGTCGCCGTCTTTGATGTCGATTCCGATTGCCTGGATTCATTTAGTGAGGTAGATCAACATGCATTGACCGGAATCATGGAACTAATACATAAGAAGTTCTGAGTAAATGGGTCAGGCAGCCAACTCGTTAATCTTTGCCCTGATCTTCTCAACTGAATAGGGTTTTGTTATCAGCTCATCAAATCCGGCATCTGAATAATCTTCAAAAAACAGATCAGGATTATGAGCAGTAAGCGCTATGATTGGAATAGCATTCAGGGGCGGAGCCATTTCATTGCGTATATACTGCGTAGTTTCAACACCATTCATCACCGGCATCTCAATATCCATAAAAACCATATGAATCTCCTGATTTTTCAGGATCTCGATGGCTTGCTCACCATTCTCAGCCACAACGGACTCATTTCCTGTTAATTTGATTAGCTCAGAAAGCAGGTAACGATTGGTATATATATCATCTACAACCAGGATTCTTAGCATGGTCAGGTATTTTGTTAAGGTAATAAAAGTAGAAAATATTAACTAAATTTAGTGCTTACAGAAGGAGTAGATGTTAGAATTGAATAAAAAGGAGATGATCATCCGTTACAGTGCAATTGGCTTTGTACTGGGAACGATTCTAACGATCACGGAATATGGGCTGCTCCTCTATGCTCTGGAGACACCCTTCTCATTCAGAGTAATTGCACAGGCACATGGCGATTTCCCCATCTTGTTTATGCTGGATCTGCTTGCCATTCCTGCTTTACTTTTCGGTGGCTGGATTGCCAGCTGGCGCTTTAAACAGCTCGACGAACTTTCCCTTAGGATTAGACAGGAGACCGCTAAAAACGAGGAGATCAAAGGCTTCATTCATTCGCTGATTGCAGGGGAATTACATAGTTCAGTGAACTTGACCCTAACCGATCAAACCCTCTCGGAAACGCTGAATGAATTGAAAGATTCGCTCACAAGGAACCGAAAAATGGAAAGGCAACGCCGCCTGGATGAACGGCAGAACTACTGGATATCAGAAGGTTTGGCCGAATTCGGGGATATTCTGCGTAAGCACTCCCTGGAAATGGAAACCATGAGCTATGCCGTGATTTCGGGACTGATCCGCTATCTTGAAGCTAACCAGGGAGCCCTCTTTCTTGCCAGGGAGGATGAAGGGGAACTTTTCCTGGAAATGGTCGCCTGCCATGCCTATGGAAGAAAGAAATTTCCCGGAAAGAGGGTGGCATGGGGCGATGGACTTATTGGAGCAGCTGCTGTGGAGCGAAAGGGATACTACACCGACAAAATCAGTGATGGATATTTGAGCATTACCTCTGGTCTTGGCAAAGCCAATCCCAGATATCTGTTGATTGAACCATTGCTTTGGAACGACCAGGTATTTGGAATCATTGAAATTGCTTCCTTCAACCGGCTGGAGGATTACAAGATTCAGTTTGTACAGCGTGTGGCTGAAAACATTGCCACCACCATCTCTACCATGGAAAGTAATTTGCGTACAGAGCAGCTGCTAAAGGAGACCCGGGCACAGGCAGATAGGCTGGCGGTCCAGGAAGAACAGGTGAGACAGAATATGGAAGCCCTTAAAAAGGCCCAGGAGGAGCGTGCGAGGGAGGCTGAGATTTTTATCAGTTTTACCAATACGGTAAACCACACCCTTATGCGTGCAGATTACGATACGAATGGAAATTTGATATATGCCAATACCAGGTTTCTTAAGAAACTGGGGTATTCGGGGAACAGAGAGGTAGAAGGAAAACACATCTCTATGTTTATCAATGAAAAGGACCATAGTTGGTTCAATACTCTCTGGGAACAGCTTTCGAAAGGAGGAAGACACTATGAAGGCTATATGAAGCATGAAACCAAAATGGGCCAGGACCTCTGGACCATGGCTACCTATACCGGTGTTAGACGCGACGATGGTAGTGTGGAGAAGATACTCTTTCTAGCCATTGACTCCACGGAGCAGAAGAAGCAAAGCATTGATTATGAAGGACAGATAGAAGCCATAGACCGCCTTAATGCCAAGGCAATCTTCTCTCCAGATGGAAAACTTCAACTAAGCAACACCCTGTTTGGAGATACCATGAAGTATACCGAACTGGAGCTTAACCAGATGAATGTTTTTGATTTTTTTGGAACTTCAGAGCAGGAAAGGTTCAACGAGGTCTGGGAGAAAGTGATACGTGGTGAAGCCTTCCAGGGGCAACTGAAAATGCGATCTAAATTTGAGGAGGAATTATGGTTCAGAGCTACTTTTCTCTCCGCAAATGATATGTATGGTGAAGTAGAGAAAGTGATTTTTCTGGCCAGCGAGATGACCAAGGAGAAAGAGATGGAACTTGCCTCCCGAAAACAACATGAGAAGCTGATCCGGAAAGAGGAAGAACTGCGCCTTGCCTCACTTGACCTGAAGAAGAAGCTGGAAGAGTCAATGCGGCTGAGGAAACAAGAGATTGAGAAATTTGAAAAGGGGATTAAGCAGTATACCCATGTGCTGGAAGAGCTCCCTTACAGTGTCATTACCATCAACAACCTTGGATTTGTACTTTTCTTTAACAAACACGCGGAGAAGCGGTGGAAATTGAAGGAGAAGGAAGTCCTTGAAAGCCGGGTAGGAAAACTCTTTCCTGCAGATAATCCATCGGATATTATTTCCGGATTTATCAATCCGGCCAAGTCCAAAACAACAGGGGTATTCAAGGGACAGGAACTCCAGATACCCGGCCGGCAATCCGAAGAAGTAAACCTTATGATAATTAGTACTGACCTTGTTGACGAGGTGCTTTACACACTTATTATTCTCTAGAATTGATAAGTCAATACGAAATCAAAATTTCAGGAAGGGTCCAGGGAGTTGGATTCAGATATGCGGCTCAAAAACAGGCCCGGTTTATGCGACTTAAAGGCTGGGTTGAGAATTTGCCTGACGGATCTGTCAGGGTAGTGGTCAATGGTGACGCGGAGAGCTGTACCAGCTTTATAAACTGGTGTAGAGAGGGAACCTCTTACTCCTGGGTGGAAGGAGTTGAATTGCGTGAGATGAAGCCGGAAAATCTAGGCCCCTTTGTTATTAATCATTAGTTTTTTGCCCCATACGTCCAAACAATGCAGTCATACTGCTTAGGGTCAACCAGGAAGTAAGGCCCAGGATAATCCCTGAGAGCACAACCAGCAGCCACTCACCATCATTAATAAAACCAGCAAGGTTCTCTACCATGGCCCACAGGGTGAGTGCCAGAATCAGCAGCATGGGGATCAGGGTATACCAGACAGGTATTTTCCTGGCAGCCATATAGACTGTGACTACACCCAGCGCCAGGGCAGCCATCAACTGGTTCAAAGAGCCAAACAGAGGCCAGAGCACCATCGCCCCCTGTCCCCCTGATTTAAAGAAGGTCATCCCTGCGGCTGCCACCACAATTACCAGGGTTGCCAGGTAGCGGTTGTTCATTGGCTTTCTGATCTTTCCATCCTGATTGGTAAAGATCTCTTGTAGTGAAATCCGCTGGATACGGGCAGCCGAATCCAGGGTTGTGTTTGCAAATGATACGATAAATACAACCACAAATGCAGCCCCGTATTTTACAGGTAAGCCCAATGAGGAAAAAAGATTGGCTGAACCAATAATAAATGCATCTAATTTTGCTGTTAAGCCACTGGCTGAGGACCAGGAAGCATAATGATGTTGATAAGCTTCCGTACCCAGGAGCAAGCCCCCATCTGTTTCAAGGCCCATACCCAGGCCTGCCCCGGCAGCCACGATAACCAGAACAGCCAGGAAGCTTTCAGTAATCATAGCCCCATATCCAACCGGTAAAGTATCCATTTCATTGTCAATCTGCTTTACAGTAGTCCCAGAACTGGCTAGAGAATGAAAACCTGAGATGGCTCCACAGGCAATTACAATAAAAAGAACAGGTGCAAGGTCAGGCACATCTGATCCGGGCAAAAAAGCAGTGTTGTTGACTGCAGGAGCAGAAAAATCCGGATGGGCCACAAATATTCCCAGGATCAGGAAAGCCATGGCTACCAACAGTTGATGGGAATTGATATAATCACGGGGCTGCAATAACTTTTGCACTGGAAGGGTGGAAGCAAAAAAGACATAGATAAAGAGTATGATACACCATAGTACAACAGAAATTTCCTGGCTCCATGGAAATGAAACAGGAAAGCGTACACCAATCAGAACAAAGGCATAGAGCAGAAACAGCGCCACAATGGACCAGATAAGTTCATTTTTTCCCTGCCTGATTTTCCATCCCAACCAAATTGCTACTGGGATCTGAGCCCAAACAGGAATTACCGTCTCCGGATAGCTTACAAAAAGTGAAGCCACAATCATGGCAAATACAGCCAGCACAATAAAGAGCAGGAGCTGCATAATAAATTGAAGTGCATACCGTGTCGAAGGACCGATGATATCAGCTGTGAGTTCTCCGATGGATCTTCCCCCGTTCCTGGCTGAGATGACCAAGGTAGAGAAATCATGAACTGCACCCATGAAGATACTCCCAATAAAGACCCACAGAAAAGCCGGCAACCATCCCCAAATAATTCCAATGGCCGGTCCTACAATGGGACCCAGACCTGCAATGGTTGTGAAGTGGTGCCCGAAAATAATATTTGGCTTGGTCGGCACAAAATCGACTCCATCTTTGAATTCATGAGCAGGCATAATATGACTAGCCGATATGCGAAACACTTTTCGGCCCAGGAATCTGCCATAAAACCTATAGGCTAGGAGATATCCAATCAGAGCTAGTATGACAAGTATCAGACTGTTCAATCCATCAAATTGATTCAAAATCACCCACTACGATCCAACCTTCCCTTCCATCGATAAGCTTAATGTTCTGCCAGCTGGAAACATTCTCATTAACCTCGATTTTGGTGCCTTCATGCAAAATAAAAAGCTCCGTTCCGCTTTCGCTGGGCGAACTACGAACAACAACGGATGGTGCAAGTATTATTCCTGTATCTGGATTTACAATATCCCTGTGTCTGGAAAGAGCTGAGCTTACGGTGATTACAAATAAGACCAGCCCAACAAGGCCACTTATAAAACCGGACTTCTTTAACTCCATACTCCTCGAAAACAGATAGAACAATAGCCCGGCCAGGATCATCACAAAAAACAGCATGGCCAGAATGCTCCAGGTTTGCTCCGGAAACATCTGCACAAAACCACTGATCCAGGCTCCCAGGAATAATACAGGTACTTCCTCAAAGGTGTCGAGACGATAACGGGAAACGAAATCCAGGTTATGAATGGCATCTTCGTGAGCTGGCTCCAGTTTTAGAGCCTTTTCATAATATAGAATGGCATGACCTATGCTATTGGATCGATATGCAGCATTGCCCATATTGTAGTAGAGATCTGCGGATTCCTTGCCACTAAGAATCACTGCATTATATTGTTCCAGAGCCGGCTCATACTGACCCTGCTGGTACAAAGAATTGGCCATTTGATACAATGAATCAATATCTGCCTGATCCATGGTGCTTTCGGATATAGTCGTACTAAGCAAATCGCCCGACAAGACTGGATCGTTTCCTGATAAGGGTTGCAGGCATGTCCAGATAGTGGCTAAGATGAAATATAGGGCTACACGCTTCATTTCAGAGTGTTTTCAAGGTTTCTGATTAGCTGTGCAGCATCACTGTAAAGCTTGTTCGTATCAGTTTTTTCAGAGCTTGGAGCAAACCTGGAAAACTCACTTTCCTCCAGGATTCTTAGCAACTCATTTTGTTGCTCCTCCGGCACCTTTCTCTGGTCCAGGTGTAAAAGTATCACCTCTCTCGAAAGCCCTGAGGTTTCAATATTCAATTTATTGGAGAGGTATCCCCAAATAGCTTTCCCAATTTCTTCATAAAACCGATCCGGATCATTTGCTTTACGAAAACGGTCCGCCTTTTTCAACCTGGCACGAGCCGATCTGCCTGCCTTACGGTTACGGACCAGAGTCAGATCAGCGTTCCTTCTGGCCACGACACTGATTAGTACAATCAGCACAAGCGTTATGATAAGGGCAAGAGGGTAGAACAAGCGATAAGCCAGGCTTCCAAAAAGAGAGTATCTTACTGTAGAGAATAGGGGTGATACCCGGGCTATATCCCTTATATCAATTCCCAGATCTTTTACACTCTCATGGACCACACCGGGTTGATAAATCCCACCTGAGGCATCACCATTTTCTCCTTTTATGACAGTGAAGTTAAACTCATCTGTAAGAGCCGTCTTATAAGAACCTGCTTTAGGATCGAACCATGCAAACTGCACCGGGGCAATTCTGAATCGTCCCGCATGTCTGGCTATTATCGGATACTCAAATGTAACCGAGCCTGAAATTCGGTTCCCTGAGGTACTGGTTTGAACAGAACGCGTTACATCATACAGGTCATGATCGGGCGGAAGATTTACCTCAGGTTCACTCAAGAGAGGAAGATTACCTGTCCCGCTAATGGAAATTCTCAGACTTAGCGCTTCATTCACCCCTATTTCATTACTTGAGAGCGAAGCTTTCATCTGGAACTCGCCAACAGCCCCGGTAAAACCCACAGGCTCGCCTGCAGGCAGAGGCTTCACTTGGATGATCACCGGCAGTGTAGCCAGAGTGACAGGTACATCCTGGTAGCCATTAAAAAACGGATCGTCAAAAAAATTATCAATGGGATTGTTACTTCTTTGCCGTTGAACTCTTTGCTGTACCATCCAATCGGATTCGTAGGGAGCAATCTTCAGATCACCAGTCTTCTGGGGAATTAATATATGTCGTTGGATTACCTGAGTCACATAGACCTGACCATTGATCTCCTGTTGCTGTGCACTGGCATCCGGGTCGAGACTTTTCTTGTAAAATCCTTCATAAGGCAAATCACTTGCCGAGGATCCGGGTCTGGTATTTACCCTGGTATATACTTTTAATCCAGATACAAACTGCTCTCCCACATAGACATCCCTTTTTGAAGGTATCACCCTAAGGAAAACAGCAGCATCTCCAGACGAATTTATCACAGTCCCATCTTCCGAAGCTCCCTGATTCGTTCCGCCGGCAGCACCCGGTGCTGAACCAGCTCCTGCTGAGTTAACCACAAGCTCCACCACATTGGTTCTATACTCCTTTCGTCCCACTTTGATTGTGCTGGCCGGAATGTTATAACTTCCCTCCCTAAGTGCACTAAGTATATAGGTATAGGAGACCAGTGTTTTTTGAGTCATCTTCCCGTTTATCCATTGTGAATGGGACGAATAAGAGGAGTACGGTCCGCCTAGTATGTCAAAATTATCCATGACTTGAATTCTTACATCGCCACGCTCCGAACCCTCTATCACATATTGGAACTGCTCACCTACCCTGACTACTGCGGATGCTGAGGCGGTAAATACATCCTGAGCATTCAGCAGTATGCCGAAAACAAATAGTCCTGTAAGAAATGCCAATACCTTTTTACCCATGATCTTAAATTACCAATCCTTTTCTGTTTTAACCTTGGCTGCTGCCGCTTTTTCCTTATCCACCTTCTCTTTCACATCTTTCTCCTGCTGCTGTATTGCTTTTAGCATGCGTTCTGCATCTTCTATGGAAATCTCCCGGGGCTCAGGCTGGGGCTCTTGTTGATCCTCGCTCTGGTCTTGCTCTTGATCATTTTCTTTGTCCTTCTGGTCTTTATTCTGATCCTGTTCCTGGTCTTTATTCTGATCTTGTTCCTGGTCCTTATTCTGATCCTGTTGTTGCTGCTCTTGCTCTTCCTTTAGCTTCTGTTTTGCATAAGCTAGGTTGTATCGGGTAT
>RCNC010001374.1_pt1 | contig 16330 bp, 16 predicted proteins | sample 2041301 | NCBI WGS metagenome assembly RCNC01 (sample SAMN09708231, study PRJNA481090) | Marine sediment metagenome, whole genome shotgun sequencing project. | biome: marine sediment; feature: ocean; material: sediment; isolation source: Sewage treatment plant 13A marine sediment (STP13A) ... | reverse complement strand
AAAGACATGCCCTCTTTAGCTTCAGCAGACAGTCTCTTTTTTACGGAGTCCTTCGCTATCATATAATTTACAGTAATGTGTTTACCTATATCCCTAATAAAATCCAGAAACGAAAAATTCTTCATCCAATCATAATTATTGACCAAAATCGCTGCATTGTCATCATCGCTATCAAAATCCAAGAACCTACTTAATTGGGCTTTTAGAGCTGCTTGATTTAAACGAAGTGTAGCTTCATCCAATAAACTTCGTTCTTCAGATTTACCAGATGGATCTCCAATCATTCCAGTAGCACCCCCTAATAAAGCATATGGCTTATGCCCTGCCAATTGAAAATGGCGTAACATCATTACTCCGACCAAATGCCCAATATGGAGTGAATCGGCAGTTGGGTCAATACCAACATAAGCAGACTGCATACCAGTCATTAAATGTTCTTCGGTGCCTGGCATGGCATCGTGCAACATCCCTCTCCATTTTAATTCTTCAACGAAATTTGTGCGCATTCTGAGTGTAATTTGATGATGGCTACAAATATAAAAGGAAATACAATGCCTTTACCTATTTGAAATTGGTTTTATTATCTCCCAAATACCTAAATTTGAGCCATGGTTTTGGTTACAGGTGGTACTGGATTGGTTGGGGCGCATCTTTTGCTGTATTTGGTACAGAACAAAACTCCAGTTAGGGCAATTTACAGGCAAGGAAGTAATTTAAAACGTGTAGAAAAGGTATTTTCTTACTATACTCAAAATGCCCCAGATCTTTTCAATAAAATCGAATGGCAACTCGCGGATATCAACGATATTCCCGCTTTGGAAATCGCATTTAATAAGGTAGAATATGTTTACCACGCCGCAGCATTGATTTCTTTTGATCCGAACGATTACCGAAAACTTAAAAAAATAAATGCTTTGGGCACAGCAAATATCATCAACTTATGCCTAGCCAATAATATAAAGAAACTTTGCTATGTGAGCACTATAGGAGCCATTGGTAAAAGTGTTCAGGGTATCAAAGCTACTGAGGAAAATGATTGGTCTGGACAAGAAGCTAATGTTTATGCCCTTACAAAACACAGAGCAGAAATGGAAGTTTGGCGAGGATCCCAAGAAGGTTTACCAGTAGTAATTGTGAATCCTGGTTTAATCATTGGTCCTGGTTTTTGGGATACCGGTAGTGGGAGGCTTTTTACAACCGCTAATAAAGAATATAGTTTTTATCCTCCTGGAGGCACTGGTTTTATAACAGTGGGCGATGTGATTAAAATGATGACGACATTAATGAATTCTGAAGTAAGCAATAAACGTTTTATTGCAGTGGCCGAAAATTTAACTTATAAAAACATATTGACCAGATTATCAACTGAATTAGGGATAAAAGCACCTACCAAAGAACTAAAAGTCTGGCAAATGGAATTGGGTCGTGTTTTTGATTATTTAAAAAACCTTTTCACAAGAAGTGGTAGGAAAATCACAAAAAAAACAATTTATTCCTTAATGTCCCGCGAAATTTATGATAATCAAAGCATCATTAACACCTTAGGTTTTGATTTTGAAGCTTTAGACGAAGTAATTGCCTACAGTTGTGCGAAATTTAAGGAAGAGAATCCTTAGATTTCATGAGTTTATTCCTTTTTTTTGGCTTTTCTTTAGTTTTCTTTCTAAATCCCAAGCTGTCTTTTATTCTTTTAGCTTCTGACAGTTGTTCTTTCTCATTGTCAAGCTGTTTTTCAATTTCTACATACATTGCTTCATATTCATTGGGTAAAGAAGCATAATACTTGTCACTTGTGACAAATTGCAAGCTATCTACCCCATATTTGGAAAAAACGAATGTAGTTGGTTCAATCTTATAATCATGTAAAATCGTGACGCTAGTACTTCTAGCGGAATTTAAAATGGTAATATCCCTAAGGATATTTATCATTTTATCTTTTGGAATTAAATCTTCTGGTTTATCAAGCAGTTTCTCCCCACATGAAGTTAAGAGTATTGCGAATAATATTACAAATAGGTTTTTCATCGCTATCTGTTGAAAGTTAACCGTTTCGCATTTCTTTGGGTCGAAAACCTACCATTTTCATAAGCAAGATGACCATTTAAGAAAGTATGTGATACTTTTGATTTAAAAGTGTGTTCCTCAAAAGGCGACCAACCACACTTGTATGCTATATTCTCCTTCGAAACCTTCCAGGAATCGTTTAGGTTCACAATCGCCAAATCCGCATAAAATCCTTCCTTGACATAACCCCTATTTTTTATCTGGAATAATTTTGCAGGATTATGGCACATCTTTTCTACTATTTTTTCCAGTGATATGACACCCTCATGATATTTATCCAACATGGCGGGCAAGGCATGTTGCACCAATGGTCCGCCAGATGGGGCTTGGGTATACACATTATCCTTTTCTTCCAAAGTATGCGGGGCATGATCAGTCGCAATAACATCAATACGATCATCGAGTAAAGCATCCCAGAGTTTGCTTCTGTCATCGGCTGTTTTTACAGCAGGATTCCACTTTATCAATGTACCCTTTGTATCGTAATCTGTATCAGAAAACCACAAATGGTGAATACATACCTCAGCGGTTATTTTCTTTTGTTCTAATGGAATATCATTTCGGAACAAGTCTGTTTCAATTCCTGTGGACAAATGGAAAACATGAAATCTCGCTCCCGTTTTCTTAGCCAATGCAATAGCTTTAGACGAAGAGAGATAACAAGCTTCGGCACTTCTTATCAATGAGTGATATTTGACTGGAATGTCGTCGCCATACTGTTCTTTGTAAATGGCCAAATTTCTTTTTATGGTCGTTTCATCTTCACAATGTGCTGAAATAACCATTTCTGTATTCTTAAAGATCTCTTCTATAACATCTTCATCATCAACCAACATATTTCCTGTTGAGGATCCCAAAAACAATTTCACACCTGAACAGGCATTTTTATCCAACCGTTTCAATTCCTCTAAATTATCATTCGTGCCTCCGAACAAAAAAGAGTAATTGGCGAAAGAAGAATCTGCTGCACGGGCAAACTTCTCTTCCAGTTTTTCTATGGTCGTTGTTTGTGGGTTTGTATTCGGTTGCTCCATAAAACTTGTAATACCGCCAGCTATGGCCGCCCTACTTTCTGAGGCAATATCCCCCTTATGGGTTAGCCCAGGCTCCCTAAAATGTACTTGATCGTCAATAATCCCCGGGAGCAAATAATTACCCTCAACATCAATTACTTCAGCATTGTCGCTACTGATATCTTTATCAATCCTAACGATCAACTCATCATCAAGCAGAATATCACTTTCAAATATTTTGTTTCCATTGACGACTTTTGCGTTTTTAATCAAGACTTCGCCCATAATCAGAATCTCTTTTTTTGGAAAATACTTTTTAATTTCATTTTCATTACGCCAAATATAGCCTCATTGATAATTGAAGAACTCATTTTGGATTTACCCTTGACCCTATCTCGGAAAATAATCGAAATTTCCTCAATCTTATACTTTTTTAGATAAGCCCTAAATTTCATTTCAATTTGAAAAGCATAGCCAATAAACTTTATAGAATCAAGGTTTATATTTTCCAGCACATGTCTTTTATAACAAACAAAACCAGCAGTGGGGTCGTGTACCCGCATCCCAGTAATCATTTTTACATAAAATGACGCTCCGTACGAAAGTAATACCCTATACATGGGCCAATTTACGACATTAACACCCTTTTTATAACGCGATCCGACAACCACATCGGCCCCATTTTCACATGCCTTATGCAAACGCAAAAGGTCTGATGGGTTATGGGAAAAATCGGCGTCCATCTCAAAGATGTATTCATATTTTTTTGCAATTGCCCATTTAAATCCGTGAATATAAGCTGTGCCCAATCCAGTTTTTCCTTGGCGTACCTCCAAGAACAATTGATTTGGGAATTCTTTCTGCATTATAGAAACATGGTCTGCTGTACCGTCTGGAGAATTGTCATCTACAATAAGCACGTGAAAATCTTTCTTTAATTCAAAGACAGCCCTAATGATTGCATCAACATTTTCAATCTCGTTGTAGGTGGGTATAATGACCAAACTGACAGACATAAACTTGATAGAATTTGCACAAAAATAGTGTTTTAATGGCTCTGTAAGAATTTGATTTTGCTATTTATCATTTTTTTAAACCTTTCTATAAGTGGCAGAATTTGTAATTTTGCGCCCAATCAACATTCAACAATGTCATTGAAGTTACCAAGGCTATTTTTATACCTTTTAGGTTCTATATTGGTCCTTAACCTTTTACAGGCCCATTTTACAGAGCTCATCTTTGACGAAGCCTATTATTGGCATTATGCCAAAAAAATGGCTTGGGGTTATTTTGATCACCCACCCATGATTGCTTTAATGATAAAACTCAGTGGCCTTTTCTTCGATGGCGAATTAGGGGTACGTTTTGTAAGTTGTCTTTTATCCGTTGCTACTTTACTTGTATTATGGTTGACTATTGACAGCCCCAAGAAAGAAAATTTTGTGCCACACTTTTTTGCGCTTGTATTTTCAATGACACTGCTCAACGCATACGGTTTTTTTACTTTACCAGATACACCGCTACTATTTTTTACGGCTGTCTTTCTATTAGTTTACAAGCATTTTATAAAGTCCCCATCCTATATCATGGCACTTGTTCTTGGAGTAGTAATGGCAGCACTCATGTACAGTAAATATCACGCTGTATTGGTGATTTTCTTCGTGTTATTATCTAATCTAAAATTGATTTTTAATAAATATGCATGGGTGGCCGTTATCATGGCCCTATTGTGTTATACACCCCATTTTCTATGGTTGGTTGAGAATGATTATGTATCTATAAAATACCATCTTTTTGAACGGCCTAATGCCGCTTATAATTTTAATAAATACACCTTAGGCTTTTTAATTAATCTTGTCTCAATTTTTGGGCTCACTTTTCCATTTATTTATTACTCATTGCTTAAGACTCGGTCAAAAGACTTGTTCACCAAAGCACTTTTATATTTGACTTATGGAGTTCTGATTTTCTTTTTCATCTCTAGCTTTAACAGAAGGGTACAGACCCAATGGATAATTGTTATTTCCATCCCTGTTGCTATCCTTGTTTTCAATTATATGATTGAGAATGGGATTGTTCGAAAATGGATCTATAGGTTGGGTCTGGCAAATATTGTTGTCATCCTCTTTCTACGAATGGGCTTGGTTTACGAACCATTATTTCCGGTTGTCTATGAATCACATGGCAATAAAGCTTGGATGGGCCAAATACAATCAAAAGCAGGTGATAATCCTGTAGTTTTTGAGAATTCGTACCGTAATGCCCCAATGTATGCCTTCTATACCGGGAAAACATCGTACTCATTGAACAATATAAATTATAGACAAAACCAATATTCAATTGACGATTCCGAAAAAGATGTTCAACATAAGAAGATACTTTATGTTTCAAAATATCTTAATAATAGAGAATTCACTTTTCCAAAAATAAATGGCAGCATCTATTATGCTCATTTTATGGATGATTTCGAATCTTTCAGAAAGCTTAGGTGCTATGTGGACAAAGAAAGTTTTTCTTTGAACGATGAAGAACAAACTGTAAAAATATACAATCCATATAGCAAGAATATTGCCTTGGATAAATTGCAACTTGCGATAGCTTTTTTGAATGACGCCAAGCAGTTTAAAGAGTTTAAAGAGCTTGTCCCTATTAAGATATTGCCCAGGAATGATAAATCATTAACCCTGAAATCAAATGATACAACATTTTTCACGTTTAAGTTACCAAAACCAAACAAAATAAAATCGCCGGGATATTTTAAAATTGTAATTTCAGAAAACGGATTACGGCACGGACTGAACAGTGCGACATTTAAATTAAACTAATGGAACCCATTCTTAGAAATATAGTAGTGATGGATTGGATTACAATTCTAATTTTTCTAAGTCTATTATTTGTGGTTTTGGCAAAAGGGGTTTTTTACACCAGGTTCTTAAATTTCATTATTCTACCTTTCAACAACAAGTACATTTTCATGTACAACAAAAAAGAAAAGCTACTAAATTGGTTCAACCTATTTTTCGGTCTATTTCTAATCATCAACTTTTCCCTGTTCTTGTATCTAGGTAGAAACATTCTTTTTGAGCCTACCTCAAATTCTGCAATCGTTGTGTTTCCATTGATTTTGGGTTCATTAGTGCTTTTTCTATTTATAAAACTTGCGCTTCAAATGGGCAATGGTTTCATTTTTGGGACACAAAAAACGATAACTGAGGTAATTTTCAAGAAATTATCATATTTCAATTACAGCGGTTTAATCATGTTTGTGGCAAATGTTATCCTAACCTATATCGCAATAGGGTCAAAAGTTGTGTTTTATGTAGCATTTTTACTAATTCTTTTGGTTAATGTAATTGGCTGGATAACCATTCTAAGGAATCATCAAAAATTCATAACTAGTAACTTTTTCTATTTTATTTTGTACCTTTGCGCTCTTGAAATTGCACCGTTTATCTTCATCGGAAGCTATATAATAGACTAGGATTTATGAAAATAAAGACGATTTTGGTTTCGCAACCTGAACCTAAAATGGAAAACTCCCCTTATTCCAGACTTATTGATAAGGAAAAAGTAAAAGTAGATTTTAGGCCATTTATTCATGTTGAAGAGGTTGATGCCAAAGGGGTTCGTCAACAAAAGATAGACTTGAACAACTATACTGCGATTGTTCTGACCAGTAGAAATGCTGTTGATCACTTTTTTAGAATTGCTGAAGAAATGCGATTTAAAGTGCCGGACACCATGAAATATTTTTGCCAATCCGAAGCTGTTGCATACTACCTTCAAAAATATGTGGTTTATCGCAAACGTAAGATTTATGTAGGCAAGATGAATTTCAATGACCTTGTTCCTTTATTCAAAAAATACAAGGAAGAGAAGTTTCTTTTACCATCTTCAGATGTTTTAAAACATCAAGTTCCTGAAAAATTGGATGAGTTGGGTGTTGATTGGACCAGGGGTATTTTCTACAAAACGGTAATCAGTGATCTTTCCGATCTAAGGGATGTATATTACGATGTTCTGGTTTTCTTTAGCCCATCTGGTATAGAATCATTATTAAAGAATTTCCCTGACTTTGAGCAAAACGATACTCGCATAGCTGTATTTGGTGATTCTACTGTTGAAGCAGCCACAGGAGCAGGCTTACGCATTGATATTAAAGCCCCAACGCCAGATACGCCATCAATGACCATGGCATTACAAAAGTATATTACAATTGAAAACAAGAAATAAAAAAAACCCTGACATTATCGTCAGGGTTTTTTTTTAGAAGGTATATCGTTGTGGTCCGACACGCCTAATTTCCTCGCTGGCAAACGCTTCAAACTTTTTAAATTTTTCCCTGAAGGAATTGGGTAGCTTAAATGCTGTTTTATAATATGCTTCATCATTGTCCTCAAATTTTTGGAAATAGTTAATTTATTGGGTTTAGAAGTGGGTAATATTATTAATTTTTACCGCCTTAAATCGTGAATTTATTAATTCATTCTTTTAAAAGCCCGAAATCCTAATACAATCCAACCTAAAATTAATAATGCACCCCCCAGTGGAGTCAGTAACCCAATTTTTTTGAAATCAAAGGAAGTTAATTCATTGGTCGCAAGAAGAAATATAGAAAATGAAAAAAGTATAATTCCTAGGGTAATGAGGTAAAAAATAATCCTTTTTTCCTTTTCGCTAACAAAATTGGTATTGGCCAAAATTAATAACAAAAAGGCATGGTACATCTGGTATCTCACACCTGTTTCATAGGTTTGTAGTGCATCGGCCTCAACCAGATTTTCCAAGCCGTGGGCGCCAAAAGCGCCTAAAATGACTGCAAGGGCTCCAAAAACAATACCTGTACTGAAAATTGTTTTGTTCATAACTTAACAATCCACTTTTTTTATAAATATAACAATTTGATACCTTAGTGCCTCGTTATAATCACGTAAAAGTAATTAAAGTAAATGTTGCGAAAAATACTTGTTTTAGGTGCCGGCAAATCAACTTCTTATTTGTTGGACTACTTTTTAGAAAAGTCTGATACTGAAAAACTGCACCTTACCATAGGTGATATAAATCCTGATGCGATTCCTGCTTCAATCAAAGACCATACACATTGTACGGTCATGCATTTGGACATCCTTAAAGATGATGACCGTAAAAAAGCAATCATGAACAGTGATATCGTGGTTTCCATGTTGCCTGCCCGCTTTCATCTAAAAGTAGCCGAGGATTGCGTGGCTTTGGAAAAACATCTGGTCACAGCTTCCTATGTCAGTAAAGAAATAAAAGCACTAGACGAAAAAGTAAAAGACAAAGGCTTGGTCTTCATGAACGAGATTGGTCTTGACCCTGGAATTGACCATATGAGTGCGATGCAGATTATTGACAACATTAGAAGCCAAGGTGGTAAAATGCTTTTATTTGAATCGTTCACAGGCGGATTGGTTGCTCCTGAAAGTGATAATAATTTGTGGAATTATAAATTTACCTGGAATCCAAGAAATGTCGTCCTTGCAGGTCAAGGGGGTGCGGCAAAATTTATTCAGGAAGGTTCTTATAAATACATTCCATATCATAAGCTTTTTAGGCGAACAGAATTTTTTGAAATTGAAGGCTATGGTAAATTCGAAGGTTATGCCAATCGCGATTCTTTGAACTATCGCGAGGCCTATGGTTTACATAATGCACTTACGACTTATAGAGGTACAATGAGGAGGGTCGGGTTTTCAAAGGCATGGAATATGTTCGTGCAATTGGGAATGACCGATGATAGTTATTCTATTGAAAACTCAAAGGGTATGTCATACCGTGCATTCACCAACTTGTTTTTACCCTATTCGCCAACCGATTCTGTTCAATTGAAATTACGACACTATTTAAAAATTGACCAAGATGATAGCAAGTGGGAAATGCTTTCCGAATTGAATCTTTTTGATGCTAAAAAAATCATCCCTCTAGAAAATGCAACTCCTGCTCAAATTCTACAATTGATTTTAGAAGATAGTTGGACGCTAGACAAGGATGATAAGGACATGATTGTCATGTACCACAAATTCGGTTATGAACTCAACGGTAAAAAATCCCAGATTGATGCAAATGTAGTCGTCATTGGAGAAAACCGCACCTATACTGCCATGGCCAAAACTGTTGGTCTACCAGTGGCTATTGCTACTTTATTGATTTTGAACAAACAAATTACCACACCGGGAGTACAAATACCTATAACCCAAGAAGTGTATGATCCTATATTGGCAGAATTGCAGAATTACGGGATCTCCTTTAAGGAATATGAGGTTCCATATTTGGGTTACAATCCAGATGCAGTGGGTAATTAGACTTTCATAGTGATTTTGTATTTTTACTTCCATATTGAAATGAAGAAATGAAATCTGACAACAATAGTGTAAAGATTGATGGGATTGATAAGAAAATCCTAAGGTTCTTAATGCAGGATGCCCGAAAACCGGTTCTTGAAATAGCTCGAGGTATTGGCATCTCTGGCGCCGCCATTCATCAGCGTCTTCGCAAGTTGGAAGCATCAGGGCTTCTTGCTGGCTCCAAATTCATTATAAATCCGAAGGCAATGGGCTATACTACTATGGCCTACATCGGTATTTTTTTGGACAAAGCCATGAGCAATCCCGTTGCAGTAAAACAATTGGAAAAAATTCCCGAAGTATTGGAATGTCATTATACCACAGGAAATTGGTCTATCCTCATCAAAGTACTGTGTAAGGACAATGAGCATCTAATGCATGTATTGAACAAAGAAATCCAACAAATTGATGGAGTTTCACGAACCGAAACCTTTATCTCGCTAGATCAACAAATAGACCGGCAAATTACCATATAAAAAAAGACGCCTTCGAGCGTCTTTTTCCTTTATTTTTAAGTAGATATTAATCCCTTCCACCGAGAACTTGTAATCCCCAATAGAACAAAGTAGCCAATGAGCCAATAGCAGCTACCAAATAGGTCCGGGCGGCCCATTTCAAAGCATCCTCGGAACCTTTATATTCTTGCTGTGTTACCATATTTTTGGCTTTCAACCAAGCTAAAGCTCTATTACTGGCATCATATTCAACCGGTAAAGTGATAAAACTGAACAAGGTCGCCATGCCCATCATAATCAATCCAGCAATGGCTACCCAGTAACCAAATCCAACTCCTGCAGCAGCACCTAACATCAGTCCACCAAAAACAACCCACATAGACATTCCAGAAGTTACACTTACCACAGGAACTAATCTCGAACGCAATGTCAACCACTCATAAGCCTGTGCGTGTTGAACGGCATGCCCGCATTCATGTGCTGCAACTGCAGCTGCAGAAGCGTTACGTTGGGAATACACGCCTTCACTAAGATTAACCGTTTTATTTTTTGGATTATAGTGATCTGAGAGCATCCCAGGAGTAGAAACCACCTTTACATCACGAATACCGTGGTCGGCCAACATTTTTTCAGCAATCTCAGCACCGCTCATTCCGTTGCTTAAGTGCACTTTGGAATAATGCTTGAATTTACTTTTAAGTTTTCTACTTACCAGCCAACTGACCAAAGCAATAGCGCCGATTAATATATAATATCCCATCATAACTTTTCTGTTTTAATTTTTATAAAAATAATAAAGATCCCTGTCTTATCGGGACTAGGTCTAAAACAAAAACCCCGCCAATGTGCCCTGAACTCGTTTCAGAGACTGGTGGGGCGTCAAATGCTGACATAATGTCCAATATATTATCCTACAATGTTTACGATTTTTCCTGGAACCACGATTATTTTTTTCGGTGTTCTACCCTGTAATTGTTGTTGGGTCTTTTCATGGGCCATTACAGCCGCTTCTATCTCATCTTTGGAGTAATCCAATGGTAATTCTAAAGTGAATCGCATTTTCCCGTTGAATGATATAGGGTATTGCTTGCTACTCTCCACTAAATGACTTGCATCAAATATGGGGAAAGATACTGTTGATATAGATTCCTTGTAGCCCAATTGTTCCCAAAGCTCCTCCGCAATATGTGGGGCATATGGTGAAACCAAAATGGCAAGTGGCTCCAAAATAGCACGACTTGTACATTTTTGGGCTGAAAGTTCATTCACACAGATCATAAAAGTGGAAACCGAGGTGTTGAAAGAAAAATTCTCAATATCGTCCTCAACCTTTTTAATGGTCTTGTGTAGTGTTTTTAGATTTTCCTTATTGGGTTCTGCATCATTGAACTTGGCCCCACTTTCATCAAAATACAAACGCCAAAGTTTTTTTAAAAATGAATGTGTTCCCGTTATCCCAGCCGTATTCCAAGGTTTGGACTGCTCCAACGGCCCTAGGAACATCTCGTATAAACGCAAAGAGTCTGCCCCATATTCCTCACAAATACTATCCGGACTTACCACGTTGTATTTTGATTTGGACATTTTTTCAACTTCGCGACCTACTATATATTTTCCGTTTTCTAAAATGAATTCAGCATCCTTGTATTCTGGAAGCCAATTTTTAAAAGCTTCAACGTCCAATTCATCTGAAGCATTTACAAAAGAAACATCCGCATGAATCGGTGTAACTTTTTTATCACCAACATTTCCTTTCGAAATAACATTCCCTGAATCTTCTTCCCTATAAACAAAAGCACTTGTGCCAGTTATCATACCCTGATTAATGAGCTTTTTGGCAAACTCATCTTTAGGCACCAAACCTTTGTCAAACATGAATTTTTGCCAAAAACGGGAATACAATAAATGCCCAGTAGCATGCTCGCTACCACCTATGTACAAATCTACATCTTGCCAATATTGTATAGCTTCCTGTGAGAATATTTCATTTCCATTCCCAGAATCCATATACCGATTAAAGTACTGCGAACTCCCTGCCCAACCAGGCATGGTGTTCAATTCCAAAGGAAATATATTTTTATGGTCAATCAACTTATTACTGACTACTGCTGACTGGTCTACATCCCACGCCCAAATTATAGCATTCCCTAGTGGTGGCTCCCCAGTTTCAGTAGGCAGGTATTTTTCAACTTCAGGTAACTCAATGGGCAAATGCTCCACATCAATCATCTGTGGCATCCCATCAACATAATACACCGGGAAAGGTTCTCCCCAATAGCGTTGACGGCTAAAAACAGCATCTCGTAGACGATAGTTTATTTTTCCTTGGCCTTGTCCCATTTGTTCCAACTCAAAAATGACCCTTTTTACAGCCTTTCTGTAAGGCAATCCGTTTAGGAAATCGGAATTGGCAATAACTGTGGTCGCCTTATCCGCAAAGGCTTCTTCAGAAATATCAACCCCGTCGAAAATATTTGGAATAGGGATATTAAAATGCTTTGCAAAGTCATAATCGCGTTGATCCCCACAAGGAACAGACATAACCGCTCCAGTACCATATCCTGCCAAAACATAATCGCCAATCCAAATAGGAACGGGTTCTTTGGTAAAAGGGTGTTCGGCATATGCGCCTGTAAAAGCACCTGAAATGGTCTTTACATCAGCCATTCTATCACGCTCGGAGCGTTTTGCCGTGGCTTCAACATAAGCATCTATTTCAGCTTCTTGCTCTGGCGTAGTAATTTTGGATACCAACTCGTGTTCTGGGGCCAAAGTCATAAAACTAGCTCCGAAAATGGTGTCAGGTCTTGTCGTGAAAACATCAATATTCCCTTCGGCCCTGCCTGCCGGCAGGCAAGGTGCGCTCAGGGTGATATTCTTGCTAGCCTTTATCTTGAAAGTCACTGACGCGCCTTCAGAGCGACCAATCCAATTGGTCTGCGAATCTTTTAAAGGCTGTGGCCAATCTATTTTTTCCAAACCGTCTAACAATCTTTGGGCGTATGCTGTAATTCGCATACTCCACTGTGTCATCTTTTTACGAACCACAGGATGGCCACCACGTTCTGAAACCCCATTTGCGATTTCATCATTTGCCAATACGGTTCCAAGGGCAGGGCACCAATTGACCTCGGTCTCCGCCAAAAAGGTCAACCGATATTGCAACAATATTTCTTGCTGTTTTTTACCTGAAAATGCATTCCAATCCTGAGCGGAGAATGCCTCAATATTATCGTCGCAAACGACATTGACATTAGCATTTCCCTCCTTTTCAAAAATGGCAATCAATGTTTCAATATCCTCAGCCTTATCTGAATCTATATTATACCACGAATTGAACAGCTGAATGAAAATCCATTGTGTCCATTTATAATAGTTCGGACTAGAAGTCCGTACCTCACGGCTCCAATCAAAAGAGAAACCAATTTTATCTAATTGTTCCCGATATCTGTTGATATTGGTTTTTGTGGTGATCGCTGGATGTTGCCCGGTTTGAATGGCATATTGCTCTGCAGGTAGGCCAAAAGAATCATACCCCATAGGATGCAAAACATTGAAACCTTTATGTCTTTTATAGCGGGCATAAATATCACTGGCAATATAACCTAACGGATGCCCAACATGTAACCCCGCCCCTGAAGGGTAAGGGAACATATCCAGCACATAAAACTTTTCCTTATCGGAATCATTCTCTGCTTTGAACGTTTGGTTTTCGGCCCAATATTTTTGCCATTTGGCTTCAATTTCGGTGAAATTGTAATGCATTTTCTCGCTTTCTTAACTATACCGCGCAAAAATAAGTTTAATCAATTTACTTTCCTATTTTTACATATTGAAGTGTACCACCTATGAGCAAATCTTTTGAACGCTACCAAAAACGAAAGCTGATTTCTTCCTACTTCTCAGTGGTTTTAAGCATTGGGTTGGTACTTTTTCTACTTGGAATTTTGGGATTATTGGTGTTAAACACCAAAAAAATGGCAGACCATTTTAAGGAGCAGATTACGATATCGGTATTTTTAAAAGAAAACGCCAAAGAAGTAGAGGTTGACCAATTGCAAAAGAGTTTGGCCATGGCCGAATATACCAAATTGGCGACTTATGTTTCCAAAGAAGAAGCTGCTGAACAACACAGTGAGGAAATTGGAGAAAACTTTATAGACTTTCTTGGGTATAATCCGCTTAAAAATTCGATTGACGTTCAATTGAATGCCGATTTTGTTTCCCCAGAACAAATTGAGGGAATAGCTACTGAAATATCGAAAAAGAATTATGTTGATGAAGTAAGTTATGACAAACCTTTGGTTGGACTTCTAAGTGATAATGTGAAAAAAATCAGTTTTTGGATTCTCGTGGCAAGTGCAATTTTCACTTTTATCGCTGTTTTGCTGATTAATAGCTCTATACGCTTGTCTATCTATTCAAAACGTTTTATAATTAAAACAATGCAGATGGTAGGTGCTACAAAAATATTTATTCGCAGACCTTTTTTATGGACCAATATTAAACTAGGAATGTTAGGTGCGGTTATTGCCCTTCTGGCACTAGGCGGAGCATTACTTTATTTGAATAACAATTTCCCTGAACTCAATCTTTTTCAAGATAGTACGATATTGATTCTGCTCTTTGTTGGGGTTTTTGTTTTAGGGGTCTTGATTTCATTGATTAGTACTTATTTTGCAACACAACGCTTTTTGAATCTTAGGACAGACGAGCTGTATTATTGAATTCCGCCCTAGTTTTGTTATTTCCTGCGAAGTGTCCATTTTAATCCCTGTTTTTGTCTTTTTCTCAATCCGTAGCTTTTGCTATGCATTTCCAAAAAGCCTTCAACTTGAAATAAAAGCATAAATTCTCGGTTAAATAAAAAAAATAGGTCGGACTTCATTAAATTTGCGATATGGGTAAAAAGCAAAACAATTCGAGCGAGCGAGTGACGAAGCCAGAATTTATATTTCAGAAGAAGAATTATATCTTCATGTTCATTGGCATTGCATTCATAGCCTTAGGATTCATACTAATGAGCGGTGGCGGTAGTGATGACCCCAATGTCTTTAATGAGGAAATCTATAATTTTCGACGAATACGTCTGGCACCAACCCTGGTGCTGATTGGTCTTGGTATTGAAGTTTATGCCATTTTGTTGAATCCACATAAGAAGCGCAACTAATTGGAGACCATCGACGCCATCATCCTTGGTATTATCCAAGGACTCACGGAATTTCTTCCTGTATCATCGAGCGGACATTTAGAATTGGGTAAGGCCATATTAGGAGACAACTCCGTCCCCGAAGAAAGTCTTTTGTTTACGGTAGTACTTCATTTTGCCACTGCTTTGAGTACTCTTGTTGTATTTAGGAAGGATGTTTGGGAAATTATACGTGGGCTTTTTCAGTTTAAAAATAATGAGGAAACCCTTTTCTCTCTGAAAATTGTTTTGTCTATGGTTCCCGCAACATTAGTCGGTCTAATATTTGAAGAGCAATTGGAAGCCTTCTTTGACGGTGATATACGGTTTGTTGGTTTTATGTTATTGATTACAGCTGTGCTGCTTTACTTTGCTGATAGAGCTAAGGATACCCATAAAAAAGTTACTTTTGGAAATGCATTTATTGTTGGTGTCTCCCAGGCAATTGCTATTTTACCGGGTATCTCAAGATCCGGAGCAACAATTTCAACTTCCGTATTATTAGGTGTAGACAAGACCAAAGCCGCCCGTTTTTCATTCCTCATGGTTGTACCATTGATTCTAGGTAAAATGGGTAAAGATATCTTAAGTGGTGAATTAAGCCTTGAAAGCGAGAATATCTTTGCTATGGGAGCTGGTTTTATTGCCGCTTTTATTGCAGGTTTGGCAGCATGTACTTGGATGATCCAAATCGTTAAAAAGAGCAAACTTTCTTACTTTGCCATATACTGTTTATTAGTAGGACTTATTGCTATTGGGTACAGTTTTTGGGGATAAAGGTCCTTATTCCCCAAAGAGGGAAACACAAAAGAATCCATTAAAATGAATTCATTATCCAAAGAAGATTTTTTAGACGGACAACTACTTCTCATTGACAAACCTTTAGGTTGGTCTTCGTTTCAGGCGGTAAACAAACTTAAATGGGCCATTCGAAAGAAATTCCAACTTAAAAAATTCAAAATTGGACATGCCGGTACTTTAGATCCTTTGGCAACTGGGCTTTTACTTATATGCACAGGTAAATTCACTAAAAAAATAAGTGACCTACAGGGGCAAGTGAAAGAATATACTGGCACCATCACCCTTGGAGCAACTACGCCCTCTTTTGATTTGGAAACTGAAATAAACAAAACCTTTGCTATTGACCATATTACTGACCAACTGATTCTTAAAACTACAGCTACTTTTATTGGGGAAATTGAGCAGGTTCCTCCAGTATTTTCGGCATTAAAAAAAGATGGGATG
>RCNC010001373.1_pt1 | contig 16331 bp, 10 predicted proteins | sample 2041301 | NCBI WGS metagenome assembly RCNC01 (sample SAMN09708231, study PRJNA481090) | Marine sediment metagenome, whole genome shotgun sequencing project. | biome: marine sediment; feature: ocean; material: sediment; isolation source: Sewage treatment plant 13A marine sediment (STP13A) ... | reverse complement strand
ATCAAGACTCAACCTGTGTGGAGGCGGAGAACGATGCACGACGTCTTGTTTGAACTGGTGGTGGTGATGGCGGGGTCGGTGGTAGCGGCCCTGTTGCTGCGGAAGCTGCGGCTGCCGCCGGTGGTGGGGTTCATCCTCGTCGGCATCCTGGTCGGTCCGGGCGGGCTGCGGCTGGTCACCAACCGCCACACCATCGAGGTGGTGGCCGAGGTGGGAGTGATGCTGCTGCTCTTCACCGTGGGCCTCAAAATCAAGTTGGGCGATCTCTGGCGGATGAAGGGCACGGTATTCGGTTCCGGCACGCTCCAGGTGGTGGCCACTGGAGCTGCCGCCGCCGGTGTGGCCCTGGCCCTGGGCCGGCCGCCGGTGGAGGCGGTGGTCTGGGGCATGGTGATCGCCCTTTCCTCCACCGCCCTGGTGATGTTCCTGCTCGAGGGGTCGGGCCAGACCTCGAGCCCCCTGGGGCGGGGAATGATCGGCATCCTGCTGCTGCAGGACCTGGCGGTGGTGCCGATCATGCTTGCCCTGCCACTGCTGGCCGGCCGGCAGGGCGATGCCGGTGCGGTGGCCCTGTTCATATTGCAGGCCGTGGGGATCATCGCGCTGACCGTGATCGGCGCCAGGCTGGTTTTCCCGGCCCTGGCGGCTCGGGTGGTGGCTGCCGGCAGCCGTGAGCTGTTCACCCTGACAACGGTGCTGGTGGCGGTGGGCACCGCCCTGGTCTTTGGCCATTTCGGCCTTTCCATGGCGCTGGGCGCCTTTCTCGCCGGCATGGTGGTCTCGGAGTCGGAGTACGTCAGCCGCATGGTGGACGACATCACCCCGTTGCGTGATGTGTTCAACAGCGTCTTCTTTGTTTCACTGGGGATGCTGGTGGACCCCACCGTCTGGATCTCCCGGCCGCTGGTCACCCTCGGCCTGGTGGCCGCGGTGTTAGTTGGCAAGGCAGTGCTGGCCTCCCTGGCGATCTGGCCGGCGGTGCGTGATGTGCGGCTGGCCCTGGCCGTGGGCATCGGCCTGGGGCAGATCGGTGAGTTTTCGGTGGTGGTGGCGGCCGAGGCTATGCGGCTGGGTATCCCCCCCGGGGAAAACCAGAAGCTGTTCCTGGCCATTGCCGTGCCGACGATGATCCTCACCCCGGGGCTCTCTGCCCTCTCCCGCCGAATCGCCGACCGCTGCCGAGCGGGGTGCGCTGCTCTCGAGCTTGAGGGTCACCTGGTTATCGTCGGCTACGGGGTCAACGGCCGGAACGTCCACAAGGCCCTGCGGCTGCTGGAGGTGCCCAATGCGGTGGTGGACCTCAACCCGCACACCGTCAGCGAGCTGGAGGAAAACGGCGACCCCGCGGTATACGGAGACGCCGGGCAGGAGGAAGTGCTCAAAGCGGCCGGGCTCCACCGGGCCCGCGGCATTATTGTCGCCATACCCGACGCGGCGGCCACCCGGGGGGTGGTCAAGGCCGCACGGCGGCTGGCCCCCGGGGTCACCATCATTGCCCGCACCCGGTATGTGCGGGAGGTCAAGCCGCTTGAATCGCTGGGCGCGGACCAGGTGATCCCCGAGGAATTCGAGACCTCCCTCGAACTGGTGGGCCGGGTGCTGGAGATTTACGGCGCCCCCCCGTCGGTGATCCTCGAAGAGAAAATGGTACTGCGGCAAGAGCACTACGGCGTCCTGCGCTCGGCGGACCAGGTCTCGGCGCTGGACGAACTGCTCCCGGTGGGGCGGCGCCTGCGGCTGGTGGAAATTGAGGTGGCCGCCGGCAGTGCTGCCGCCGGACGGACGCTGCGCGAGCTCGACCTGCGGCGGGTCACCGGCGCCACCGTGCTGGCCGTGCATGCCGGTGACGAGGTGAGCACCAACCCCTCCCCGGACGCCATCCTCGAGGCCGGTCAGCGGCTGGTGGCCCTGGCTGACGGGGAGTGCGAGTCGAAGCTGCGGGATCTGGTGGGCGCTTCCTGAGCCCCAATCTCCCTCAATGATCTGCCGGTTATTTCCAGCGGTTTCGGTGATGTTAATCTTTGGGGATTTTGATATCCATCAGGAAAATCACTGAAACCGGAAAGCGTCTGGATAAGATGGAGGAGAAGGATCGCCCCGCGAGCGGATGATGTAATGTATTGGGATGCCGGGGGTGGGCGGGTTGTGGATTCCATACTGCTGATGAATACTGTCGTGACAGCCTCGTGAATGGGCTCACTGAGTGTGAGGAGTATTTCATGACATCAACCGGTATTCACATCAATCCGGTGATCAAGCAACTGCGCTGTTCACTTTCGGGCGAAATCGTTGACCCGGAAGGGTTCGTCCGGCCCATCGGCCTCTGTTCCTGCTGCCCGGCACCGGGCAAGCCGGTGATCGTGGACTACGATGCCAAGGCCCTGCGACAGGCCGTCAGGGAACACCCGCCCTTTGGTGGTGGCGGCTCCGGTCTGGCCCGGTTCGAGGCCATGCTGCCGGTGTGCGGTGTCCCGGATGACTACTGGTCTGATGTGGGTGACACGCCGTCTGTGCGACAGGCTGCCCTGAGCGATCGTTTTGGCGTCGATGCATTCATCAAGTGCGAGGGCGCCAACCCCTCGGGAAGCTTCAAGGACCGCGGCCTCTCGGTTGCCGTGGCCCTTGGTCATGCCTGCGGCGCCGAACGATTCTGCCTGCCCACCCAGGGCAACGCCGGTGTGGCCGCCAGTCTCTTCTCCGCCCGCCTGGGGCTTCCCGGCTGCGTGGTCTACATGCCGGATGGCTACCAGGACAGCATCTATCACCGCGAGGCTGCTTTCTTTGGTGCCGTAGTCCGCTTTGCCGGCACCAACATCGCCCAGTCCGGGAAGCAGATGCGGGACGATCTCGGAGATGAACTGGCCGCGCGCACCATCGTCGATGTGTCCACCTTCTTCGAGCCGGGTCGCCTCGAGGGGAAGAAGACCATGGGACTGGAGATTGTGGAGCAGCTGGGGGCTGACACTCTTCCGGATGTGATTCTCTATCCCACGGGGGGCGGCACGGGTCTGGTGGGGATCTGGAAGGCATTTGCCGAGCTCGAGAGCATCGACCTTCTGGATCGCTCCCGGCATCAACTGCCACGGATGGTAGCGGTGCAGAGCAGCAACTGTGCACCGGTGGTGGAGGCCTTTCATCGCGGTCTGGATCACGTGGAGCCGGTCGTCTCCAAGGGTACCGTGGCCGACGGTCTGGATGTTCCCGGCGCGATCATGGGTCACGGTATCCTCAGTGCCATCCGCCAGTCCGGCGGCACGGCCGTTGCCGTGGACGACCAGAATATCCGCGACGAGACCGCCGCCAGCGGGCGCCTGGGTCTGACCATCGGTTACGAAAGTGCCGCCCTGGTTTCGGCTTTGCGGAAAATGCGTGATGGGGGCCAGGTCAGGGAAGGTGAGAAGGTGCTGCTGCTGTTCACGGCCACCCATCTGATCCCCCTGGGACAGCGGGTGCCATAAGCGCTCGACACCGCTACCGCATCGACCGCGACAACACTCTACTTCAGTTCTCGATCTCGACCCGCTCGGCAATGTTGGTCAGGTGGTCGCCGATCTTTTCGAGGTTTGCGGCCACGTCCATCACCACCACACCGGTGTGCACGGTGCACGTGCCATCGTCCAGACGGGTGACGTGGCGATCGAACATGACCTGGAAACCTCCGTTGATCTGCTCCTCGAGTTGAAGGGCGAGAGAGACGCTGGCAGCATCCTTCTCTTCCAGGGCGTGGATCACCGCTTCAAACTGCCGATCCACCAGGCCGAAGTATTTTTGCAGGTCGAGCCTGGCGGTCTCAGGAATTGTCAGTTCCTTGTTGATCTGCAATTCGGTCAGCTCACAGAAATTCTCTGCGAGGTCCCCGCTTCTCTCCGCATCGTTGATGCAGTGAATAAGCCGGGGGATGGTCCGGCTCTCCTTTTCACTCAGCGCCCGCCGGGAGAGTTCGACGAGATAGCTGGTAATGAGTTCCTGGATGTCGTCAATCCTCGCTTCCTTGCTTTCGATCTTCTTTAAATCGTTCAGATTTCTTTCAATAAAAGAGGTGAAGGCAGCTTTTATGTTCTCCCTGACCAGACGCGTCATGAACGCCACTTGCTTGTAGCACTGCTCCAGCGCAACAGGTGGTGTGTCAAGCAGAATTGGATCGAGATAGCGAGCCTTTTCCTCAGCATCATCGCTGATTCGCGCCAGTCGCTTGGATGCCTTGACCAGCAGTGGCCAGAACAGTGTGGAAAAGAGGATGACGTTGACCGCGATATACACGGTGTGGGTGGCCGCGATCTGGGCCATCACCACGCCGTTTGTACCTGTTTCGACATTCACGCTGCCGGGAATAACAGTGAGTACTGCTGATGCCAACACGCCGGTGGCGAGCAACGGTACGAACAGCAAGGCGCCAAAGAGCTTGAACAGACTGTTGGCCATGGCCACCGCCCGCGCCCGCCTGGTCCCGCCAATGGCGGCCAGCTGAGCTGTGATTGTGGTGCCGATATCGGCGCCGAACATCAGCGCCAGCGCGGCATCCAGACCGAAGATACTCTGGAAGGCCATCACCTGGACGATGGCAATGGTGGCGCTGGAACTTTGGATAATGCAGGTGACCAGGGCACCGGCAAAAATTCCGAGGAGCGGGTTTTGGCCGAAGCGCTCGAAGAGCTCGAGCACCATCTGGCTCTCCTTGATCGACCTGACGCCGTCGGACATGATTCCCAGCCCGAGAAAGAGCAGGCCAAAGCCGAGAATCGCCTGGCCGAGCATCTTGTGTTTGCGCATCCTGGAAATGAAATAAATCAGAAAACCGACGGCGATGACCGGCAGGGCATAGGTGGTGATCTTGAATTTGCCGATGCCCATGGTGGAGACGAGCCAGGCGGTGATCGTCGTGCCGATATCGGCCCCCAGAACAACGGCGATCGCCTGGGACAGGGCCAGAAGACCGGCGTTGACAAAGCCCACAACCATTACGGACGTTGCGCTGGAGCTCTGAATCAGGCAGGTGACGCCCATCCCCACCATGATGGCGCTGCCGCGGGTCTTGGTCAGCGACTGCAGAACCCTCTTGAAGGATTCGCTGTTCATCATCTTCAGACCTTCGGACATGAAATTCATGCCGAAGAGGAAGAGGGCCACTCCACCAACCGTGCCGAAAATTACTGCCTGGATGTCCATGTTCTACCTGTTTGCTCCAGACCACATACGACAATCCGTGGCTGGATCACATCTTCCTCAAGATTCCGGCGCCAGCCCGGTATGCCCATGATTTCGATGGTTCAGCCTGCGAACCGAAAGAGGATGCACTACGTTGAGAGGACAAAGTCTCGACATTCTCTTACACCGGGTGGGCCAGTTCAAGCGGCGGCTGGTAATCCTTCCATTGACAATACTTATGGGCGGTGAAGACGGAAGTCTCAGGCAGGAGGGAGAGGTGGCCCCGGATATGAAGGCCGTGTGATAGAGTGGCGCCGGGCTTCCCTGTCACCACATCGGGAGTATTGAGCAATGAACTCGATCCAGACCCACCACACCCCCACGTCCATCTCGGGAAGATATCTTCTTGAGGTTCCTGCCGGCGGCGAATCACTCCCGCTGTTGGTAGGTTTCCATGGATACGGGCAGACCGCGGAAGATGAGATGGAGATCCTGCAGCGGATACCCGGGGTGGACAACTGGATTCGCTGTGCGATCCAGGCCCTCCACCCCTTTTACCCTCGCCCGAAAAAAATCGGAGCCTGCTGGATGACCAGCCAGGACCGCGAATTGAGAATTGAAGAGAACATCCGCTATGTGGACCGGGTGGTGACTCGGATCAGGAATGAGAACCCGACGAATCAGATTCTCATTTACCACGGTTTCTCCCAGGGTACGGCCATGGCCTGCCGTGCGGCAATCGGTGGTGAGCACTCTCCCCGCGGGGTGCTGCTCCATGGCGGCGATATCCCGCCGGAACTGGATGATCTGGACCGGATGGTCCGGGTGCTCATTGCCCGCGGACAGAGTGATCGGATCTATCGGCGTGAGCGGTGGGAGAGCGACCTCACCCGTCTCGGAGATTCCCGCCTCACAACCACCCGGTGTGAGTTCGACGGTGGTCACGAAGTGAGTGATACCTGGCTCCAGGCCGCCGGGGTATTCCTGTGCGCGACGCTGTAACCCTTCTTTACATCCATACCGTTGGCGGCAAGGTGAGTTGCTTGACCGGTGAATAGCAATTTCCTATGCTTCCTGCATGCTGATAAAATCCACCAACCCGGATGCCGGTAACATTACTCGCACAGACAGACCACGTATTCCGCTCCTGCTCCTGATGCTGCTCATCATGGTTGTTGGTTCTTTCCCGGCCTTTGGGCAGGATTCACTCGAGGTTGTTGAGCCACCGGCGCTCGAACGCACTACAGTGGAGGACACTGGTGGGGATGAAGATCCTGCAGATGAGCAGGAGGAATTCAAGGTCTTCGAGTATGGGTCGAAGGGTCTGGACATCCGGAGCCGGGACGGTAACTACCACGCCCACATCGACTGGCGGGCGCAGTTCCGGTTCACCAGCCGCGACTTCGACGATCCCATCGCACCCGACCCTGACGAGCGGGAAGGCGATTTCTCCATCAACCGGGCACGGTTCAAGATGGGAGGCCATGCCTACCGGCCGTGGCTGGGCTATTATTTCGAATACGATTTTACGCGGTCGGTGCTGCTCACCCTGCAATTCACCCCACAGGTGAACGACGCCTTGCGCTTCAGGGTCGGGCAGTGGAAGGTGCCCTACAACCGCGAGCGGGTGGATTCGTCGGGCAAACAGCAGTTCGTCGAACGGTCCATCGTAACCCCGTGGTTCACCATCGACCGCCAGCAGGGCGCGGCTCTCTTCGGCCGGTTGTGGAAGGGCACACGAGCCGACTCCTGGTACAATATCGGAGTCTTCTCCGCCACCGGCCGCGGCGGGAGCGGGAGTGTGGAGCAGCCGATGGTGCTGGGACGCTGGCAGTGGAACCTGCTCAAGAGAGACCTCAAATTCTCCCAGTGCGACATCGGCTACCGGGTGCGTCCCGCCGCATCCATCGCGGTTGCCGCCGCCAGCTGGCAGGGTCCCTTCACGGCGTTTTCCACCGACGGTGGCGGTGAGCTGCCGGGGCTCCCGGTGGGGGAATCGGGGACATACAAAGTTCGTCAGGCCATGGTGGAAACCGCTTACCAGTACCGTGGGTTCTCCTGGCAGCAGGAATACCACTGGAAAACCATCGACGACACGGTCACTGGATCCGTGACCGACCTCCAGGGCTGGTACGCCCAGGCCGGCTATTTCTTCCACTCCGTCTTTCCGAAATTTCCCAAACCACTTGAAATAGCTTTCCGGCTGGCCGAGGTGGATCCCAACCTGGCGGTGGAAGATGATATACAGGAGGCCACCCTGGTCTTCAACTGGTTTTTCTCGGGCCACCGTAACAAGCTCAGCCTCGATTTCAGCCGGCTCCGTGATGAGACCGCTGAGGTCGGGAAGCGCGAGGAGAACCGCATCCGCCTGCAGTGGGATATCTCGTTCTGATCGTGCCGATTTCCCGCGCCGAGATATATAAGCTGCGGCAGATTCTTGATGGGGGAGAGGGCCGGTGAGGCCCGGGTCAGTGCTGTAATCAGGCCGAGGTTCTTCATCAAGCCTCGCCTTTTGCATTTTCAGGGGCATATATGGGATGGTAGGTGACGAACGGATCAATGAGATACAGGTTTCCCGGGGACACGGAAGGGGAGAGTCATGCGAAAGACAATGCTGATCGTGGCGGTGATGGCTCTGTTTGCCGGCGGAGTCGTCTCATGCTTCGCACAGGAAACCGTCTCCGGTTCGATAACGCATGATGATCTGGAACGGGAATACATCCTCTATATACCGGACAGCTATGACGGTGCGACACCCGCCCCACTGCTCTTCAATTTTCATGGATTCGGCAGTACTGCCAGTGAACAGATGTTTTACGGGGATTTTCGACCCATTGCCGATCGCGCGGGATTCCTGGTTGTCCACCCCCAGGGAACATTATTTCAAGGTATCACGCACTGGAATGTCGGCGGCTGGACCGCGGGAAGCACCGTGGATGATGTGGGGTTCACCGAGGCGCTGATCGATGCGCTTTCATCCGAATACAACATCGACGCCGAGAGGATCTACAGCACGGGCATGTCCAACGGCGGCTTCATGAGTTTCCTGCTGGCCTGCCAGTTGAGTGAACGGTTTGCCGCCATCGCCTCGGTGACCGGGTCGATGACACCGGAAACATACGACGAAAGTAACCCGCAGCATCCCACGCCGATTCTGCAGATACATGGCACATCAGACAGTGTGGTTCCTTATGAGGGCACCATCTGGTCCGAGTCGATCGATACGGTGATCCAATATTGGGTCGACTACGACAATTGCAATCCAATTCCGACGATTACGGCCCTGCCCGACATCGATCCCACGGATGGGAGCACGGTGGAGCATGTTGTCTATTCCGACGGCGACAACGGGGTTGCGGTGGAGCATTTCATGGTAGTCGGCGGCGATCACACCTGGCCTGGCAGCGCATACGGCGGTGCAGGCACGAATTACGATATCGATGCGTCGGAAGAAATCTGGAGCTTCCTCTCCAGTTACGACATCAACGGGTTAACAGAACTGCCGCGTCTGCTGGCTGGTCCTGGCCCGGCTGGGGATAACCCGCCCCTGGTCCGTCTGTTCCCGTTGGAGTCCATGGCCGTGTCCGAATACGAGTTCCCGGCGTACGGCGCTTCCAGTTACGGGGTCAATGTCAGTTGCGGAGACGTCGATGGTGACCTGAGGGATGAGATCCTCACCGGCGCCGGCCCCGGGGAAATCTACGGACCGCACGTGCGGGGTTTCAAATACCACGGGAACGATGCCGAACCGCTTACCGGCTTGAATTTCCTGGCCTACGGCACCAACAAGTACGGTGTGAACGTGGCTGCCGGTGATCTCGACAACGACGGTTTTGACGAGATCATCACCGGCGCCGGCCCCGGAGCGGTATTCGGCCCACACGTGCGCGGCTGGAACTACGATGGAACCGGGGCGGTGACATCCCTGGCCGGCGTCAGTTTCTTCGCCTACGGTACCCCCAAGTGGGGCGTGAACGTGGCCGCCGGTGACCTGGACGGCGACGGCTATGACGAGATCGTCACCGGTGCCGGCCCCGGCGCGATCTACGGGCCGCACGTGCGGGGCTGGAACGTGGATGGCGGCGCGGCCGCGGCCATGGGCGGCGTGAGCTTCCTGGCATACGGCACCAACAAGTTCGGCGTCAACGTGGCCTGCGGCGATATCGACGGTGACGGGATCGACGAGATCGTCACCGGGGCCGGTCCCGGTGCGGTGTTCGGTTCCCACGTGCGGGGCTGGAACGTGGATGGCGGGACGGCCACGGCCCTGGCCAACCTGAACCTGTTCGCCTGGCCGTCCTCAGAGATCCGTTACGGGGCCGAAGTCTTTGCCGGCGCCGACCTCGACGGTGACGGCCGGGACGAGATCGTGGTGGGGCAGGGGCCCGACCCCGAAGCCGGAACCTGGGTCAAGGTCTATCAGTTCGACGGATCTCAGGCCGTCGAGTGGTTCTCTCTCGAGACCTTCGGAGACCTGGGCCTGACCCGGGGCGCCAACGCGGTGGCCGGGCACTTTTAATTCCAATCTCCTCTTGAACATGCAGTCCAGAGGGTTCAGGGACCTGGTCTCCACACCACGCCATTGTACCTGCTGCGGCCGCTTCGCGCGTCGAAGAAGGAGGCGCTGAAACAGGCATCATCCCACCCCCACTGCCCGATTCAGTCCTTTCCCGTCCCGGGTGTCAGAAAACACCCTCCCCACCCGTCATGATAATCAGCGGCGATGGGACCGCCCTGCTGGACCCCATCGGGCGGGTGATCAACGAAACCGGAGAGCGTCTGGCAGGGATGGATGAGAAGGACCGCCTCGGGCTGGTATCGGCTCAGGCCGTGATACGACGCGGGCCCGGCTGGTCGTCCTCGGTCAAGACCAACGCCACCACGGCGCCGGTGCAAGATCGGTAATATGTTATAAATGGCACTCGATACACCGTCGTCAGGCGCTGGCTCCTTTTGTCAACGGATCGGGGGCATGGGTACACCTTTATCGAGACTGCCGGAAGGGCTGAAGTCACCGCTGCGGCGTCTGCGCCATTTTATGCTGCGGGCTTCCTGTTACGGATGGGGACGATTCTGCCCGGTGTGCGGGAAATCATCCAGCCGCTTTCGCCCCTATGGTGTCGACCCGCGAAAAGATGCCCTCTGCGCGCACTGCAGCTCTGTGGAGCGCCACCGCTTTCTCTGGCTCTTTCTCCAACGCAAGACAGACCTCTTTGACGGTTCAGCAAAAAGGATGCTGCACGTGGCGCCGGAACTCTGCTTTGAACCACGTCTCCGGAAACTGCTGGGTGATGGCTATCTGACCGCTGATCTTGTGGATCCCCTGGCCATGGTGCAGATGGATATCACCAGTATCGGGTATCCCGATCGGTCCTTTGACGTGATCTACTGCAGCCATGTGCTGGAACATGTTCCGGATGACCGGAAGGCGATGCGGGAGTTCCGGCGAGTGCTCGCCGACCATGGCTGGGCGATTCTGCTGGTCCCGGTCACCGGTGAGAAGACCTTCGAGGATCCGGCCATCACCGAGCCGTCCGAGCGGCGAATAGCCTTCGGCCAGGAGGACCACGTTCGGCGGTACGGCGCAGACTACGTTGACCGGCTTCGCGAGGCGGGGTTCACGGTGGACGTTACCGGTGTGTCAGACCTGGTGGAGCGCGACGAAGCGGTGGAGATGGGGTTGTCGGAGGCCAGCGGGCTCATCTACTACTGCACGAAGTGATGCGACCACCCAGGCGGAGTGTCCCGCGGATCAGGCGCTGGCGTCGGACGGTGAACCCTGGTCCACAAGCAGCTGCACTTTGGCTGCTTCGTCTTCACGGCCGACCTGTTGGAGCAGCGGGACCATCTCCTCCAGGGCCACGGTCCGTTCCGGGTGCTCGGCCGCGGTAGCGATGGCGCCCAGCATCTCCAGCAGCACTTCTTCCGCATCGTTGAGCTGCTGCAGCTGGATCAGCGCTTCGGCCAGGCTGCGTTTCATCCACCACAGTTCGCCGTGTTCCGGCCCCCAGGCGGCTTCGGCGATGGCCACTGCCCGGCGGAGCATCACTTCCGCTTCGGCGGCCCGCCCGATTCCACAGTAGATGTCGCCCATGGTGGTCAGGCTCAGCGCCACGTAGGGATGGTCGGGTCCCAGCACCTTCTCGCGGATGGCCAGGGAGCGTTCTTCGAACCGCAGAGCTTCGTCATACCGCTCCTGGTCAGTGCAGACAATGGCCACACAGTGCAGGCTGGTGGCCAGGTTCCAGCTGTCCGGCCCGTCCAGTGCTTCTTCGATCTCCGCCGAACGGCGCCACAGCCGCTCGGCTTCGGCCGGATCATCATCAAAGTAGCGCAGGGCTCCGACGTTGTGCAGGCTCTGGGCAATGGAGGTGTTCATCGGCGGGTGTATCCGTTCGCGGATGGCCAGCGCCTGGCGGTGGACCACTTCGGCCTCGGACATCCGGTTGGTATGCCACAGCATGGTGCCCATGGTGTTGAGACTCTCCGCCAACTCCTCACTCTCGCCCAGCAACCGGCGGCGGATTTCCACTGCCCGGAGGATCGGCTCTTCGCTCAGCCCGGGTTCGCCGCGCAGGTCAAAGAGAATGGCCTGGCTGTGCAGACTGGCGGCCAGGGCCAGTTCGTCGTCCTCCCCATACTCTTCGCGGATGGCCACCGCCTGCTCAACCAGCGGGGCCGCCTCTTCATAGGCTCCCATCACGTAGTAGACCCGGCCGATGGTCTCCATCATCGAGGCCTGGGTCTGGGGCTGGTTGACCAGATCCTTGATCCGTTCGCTGCCCCGGTCCAGCAACTGGCGGGCCGTGATCTCCTCGCCTCTCGTCTCTCCGGGGTCCGTGCCGCGGAACAGCCCCACGAGAAACTCGGAGACCTCGCGGGCCGTGGCGGCCTCCCGGTTGGCCCGGTCCCGCTCCTGGCGGATGCGGCCCGTCTGCACCGCCATGGTGGCGGTGAACACAACCAGCACCAGCAGTGCGGTCAGAGCACCACCCACCAGCGCCCGGTTGCGCCGGGCGAACTTGCGGATTTGGTACAGGGCATTGGGCGGGCGGGCATTGATCGGCTGGGAAGAGAGGTAGCGATCGATGTCCTCCGCCAGTGCGGCGGCGGATTCGTAGCGTCGCGCCGGTTCCTTTTCCAGCGCCTTGCCGACGATGTTTTCCACGTCGGCGTCAAGCCGGCCAATCCCGCTCCAGCTTTGACGAAGCGGTTTCGGCGGTTCCTCGCAGATCACCCGTATCGCTTCGGCCAGGGCGGCGCGTACGGTTTCATAGGGTCGCTGTCCGGCCACCAGTTCGTAGAGAATGACGCCCAGGGCGTAGATGTCGGTGCGGACATCCACCGCGTCAGCTTCGCCCCGCGCCTGTTCCGGGCTCATGTAGGGCAGCGTGCCCTTGATCATTCCCACCTCGGTGGCCAGGGTGGCCAGCACGTCCTGGTCGGTGAACCGGGCCAGGCCGAAGTCGAGAATCTTCACCGTGGGCATGGGTGTCTGTTGCCCGCTGCCCGATGACGAGGTCTGGTCCTCGGCCACCAGGATATTGGCCGGTTTCAGATCCCGGTGGATCACACCCCGCTGGTGAGCGTAGTGCACCGCCTGGCAGAGTGCGGCAAAGAGCCGCAGCCTGAGCTTCAACTCATCCGACGTCACCGGTGACGGCCGCTCCGCCAGCCAGCGGTCCAGGGTGACGCCCCGCACCAGCTCCATGGCGAAGAAGTCGCGTCCGTCCTCGGTATGGCCCGATTCATAGATGGCGGCGATATTGGGGTGTTTCAGCCGTCCAAGCGTCTCCACCTCACGCTGAAACATACGGGCGTGCACATCGTCCACCAGGTGGAAACGGTGCATCACCTTTATCGCCACCAGACGCCTGGGGTGCTGCTGCTCCGCTTCGTAGACCATGCCCATGGCCCCCTCGCCGAGCAAGCCGAGAACACGGTACCCACCGATCTGTTCGGGCACCTGTGCGGAGGCTTCCGGTGGGCGGGGCAATGATTCGGCCCCGGCCGGCAGGGTATCCAGCTCATCCGGTGCCGACGGCCGGGTTTCCGGGCCCTGATCCTCAGGTTTCATTGGACGATCCTTACTAAGGTGTGGCTCAGGACCATTCCCGGCCGCATTTCCATTATCCGGAATCTGCTCTTACCAAAGTCAAATCGCTCCGGTTTTCCGGCGAGCCCGGCGGACGGGATCGGCCCTCTCCCCTGGCCGCGAATCCACAGTACAGTCAGGCAGGCAGGGCCTGGCGGAGATGGGGCACCATTTCCCTGGTCCTGGCCGGTGCAGACGGTGCGGGGCATGGGCAGGCGCGGAATGCCAACAGTGCGGTGCTGGAGGAAACAGGAGCGGGAGTGTGCCCGGAACACGAAATCGGCGAGGACATCAGCTGGTGCAACGCCTGATCAGCACCAGAGTCATGTCGTCCTCCCGGGGCTCATCCGGGCCGCGAAAGCGGGTCAATTCCTGCACCAGGGATTCGAGGATCCGTGGTGGCTCAGCGCCATGAACGGAGAGGAGAAACTCAGCCAGTCTCCCGCTGCCGAATTCTTCCCCGTCCTGATCCTTGGTTTCCGTGACCCCGTCGGTATACAGCAGAACCAGGTCCCCCGGCTCCAGACCCCTCTCGGCCGTCTGGTAGTCAGCACCAGGGATCACACCCAGAACCGGACCGCCTTCACTCAATTGCTCCACCGCACCGCTGGCCTCGTGGAGAAACAGCGGCGGATTGTGCCCGGCATTGCAGAAATGGAACCGGTGGCCGGCGGGATCGAGCTCGGCGTTGAAGAACGTGACAAACTTGTTTTGAGCCGAGTGTTCGCAAAAATGCTCGTTCAAGCGGCCCATGATGCTGGAGAGGTCCAGCCCCGCGGCATTGAGGACATGGAGGCAGGCGTGCAGGCCGGCCATCAGCAACGAAGCCCCGATTCCCTTGCCGGACACATCGCCAACGCTGATCCCCAACTTCCCCCCGGACCGTTCCATGTAGTCGAAGTAATCTCCGCCAACCTCGTGGCACTGGCGATTGAAACCGCAGATTTCGTACCCCGGCAGCACCGGGTCCGCTGCCGGCAGCAACTGGCCCTGGATGACGGCGGCCAGGGCCATCTGTTCTTCCAGACGCTGCTTTTCCAGAGACTGTTCCAGCAGGCGGGAGTTTTCGATTTTCACCGCGGCCAGGTTGGCGATAAAGGTCAACAACTCCAGTTCCTCGCGGCCAAAGCGGTGGAGCGGGTTGAGGCTGTCCACGTAGACGGCACCGATCACCCCGGTGCGGCTCCACAGCGGGACGCACATGGCGGAGCGGATCCCCTGGGTCATCACACTCTGAGCTGCATCGAAACGACCATCGACCATGGCATCCCGGGTGAGCAATGACACTGTCTGGTCGATGACCTGCTGCAGGATCGTGTTGCTGGGGCTGAACTGCGAGTCGCCGTTCGTGCTGCCCCGCCGGCGGGAGATCACCTCCTGGAAGACGGGAGATTCGTCCTCGGCCTCATCCCGGGCTCCCAGGAGCATCAGGCAAGCCCTTTGCACCGGCAGGAAATCAAAAACCAGGTCCAGAACCAGTTCGAAAATATCGGGCAGGGGCCGGTTGGAGATCAGCGCCAGGGCTGTTTGATTGATCACCGCCGACAGGCGGGTCAGCCGTTTCGATTGTGACGACAGATCGTCTGCCGTTCCCGGCCACACGTCCTCGGACCGCGGGAGAGCCACCCCGCCGGTATCGCCCAGGGTGGTGAGGATCTCCTCCACCGGAACCATTATCGTCCCCAGCTCGGCCACTCCACAACCGGCGGCTGGGGGGAGGCTCTCCGGAGTCCCCTTTGCCACCCCCGGGGCTGCCGACCGGGTCCCACCGGCGAGAGAGAAAATCAGCTCCCGGTCACCGAGTCCCAGCCTGTCCCCGTCGGCGAGCATTGCCCGCTCCTTGATCCGGCTGCCATTGAGCAACACGCCGTTCTTGCTGCCCAGGTCCCGCACCTGGTAGGTACCGCTGGATACGGCCATCAGAACGGCGTGATTCCGGGACACGGAACGGTGGTTGATGACGATATCGTTGTCCGCAGAACGGCCGATACTCACCCGCTCACTGTTCAGCTCGATGGTGAGCGGTTCTTCCTGGCGGTTTTTGATGGTAATCGATGCCATTCCGTCTCCTCTGGTGTCACGGGAAATCCGGGACAAATTATAGGGTGTTGGTACGCCGGCGGCAATGTCTGGTTCCCGGGAAACGCCAGCGGCAGGGAATCGAGGTCTCTCGCCATGGCCCGGAAGCGTCCGGGATTTTGTGGACGGCGGCAGGGGATCCCGATATGCTCTTTAAAGCCGGTCTGAAAATCCAACGGGAAGGATGCGAACGATGACGGATCAAACCTGGATCACAACTTCCGCCGGCGTAAGGATGCCGGGGATCATCTACGGTACGGCATGGAAGAAGGAGCACACGGCTGACCTGGTGGAAAATGCCGTCCGGGCGGGCTTCAGGGGGATCGACACCGCCTGCCAGCCGAAACACTATGAAGAATCACTGGTGGGAGAGGCGCTTCACCGGCTGGCGGACCAGGGAGTCGGTCGTGAATCCCTCTTCCTGCAGACCAAATTCACGCCGCTTCCCGGACAGGATCCCCGCAACGTACCCTATGACGGCAATGCCCCGGTGGAGGTGCAGGTCGCCCAGTCATTCGCGGTCTCTCAGGAAAACCTGCGGACGAATTATGTCGATTCCCTGGTGCTGCATTCACCCCTGGAGCCCCACGTGCTGTTGATGGACGCCTGGAAGGCCATGGAGGCGATTCACGAAGCGGGCGGTGCCCGTCAGCTGGGAATCAGCAACTGTTATGACCCCGGCGTGATGAAGGCGCTCCACGCCGACGCGCGGGTCAAACCGGCGATCGTCCAGAACCGGTTTTACCCGGCAACGGCATACGACAGGGATCTGCGCCACTGGTGCTCGGACAATGGCATTGTCTTCCAGAGCTTCTGGACCCTCACGGCCAACCCCCACGTATTGGCCGCCGAAGCGGTTCGTACCATCGCGCGGAAACACGGCAAGACCGAACCGCAGATCTTTTTCCGGTATCTCAGTCACACGGGAATTGTCCCACTCAGCGGAACCTGTTCGACGCAGCACATGAACGAGGATATGGGGATATTCGATTTTCAGTTGTCTGCTGAAGAG
>RCNC010001370.1_pt1 | contig 16354 bp, 13 predicted proteins | sample 2041301 | NCBI WGS metagenome assembly RCNC01 (sample SAMN09708231, study PRJNA481090) | Marine sediment metagenome, whole genome shotgun sequencing project. | biome: marine sediment; feature: ocean; material: sediment; isolation source: Sewage treatment plant 13A marine sediment (STP13A) ... | reverse complement strand
ATCGCCGAGGCGGTGGTGGCCATGGAGTTCCAGGCCTCGTCCGAGGACATCGTCCGCACCTGTCACGCCCACCCCACCCTCTCCGAGATCTTCCGTGAAGCGGCCATGGCCGTGGACCGGCGGTCGATCCACGGCTAGGGTGTGAACCCGCGCGCTGCTGATCGCCCGCCAGCGGTGAATGGTTCAGCCAGTGCAGCGCCCGCACTACCATGGCGACAACCAGGGTTGTCGCTTGGATTCGTTTAAACCGCGGCGGCCGTCAATGCGTACGCCATGTCAATACCGGCGCCTGCAGCCAAGGGGGGCAATCGTGAATCCAGCGCAAAGCGTATTCGCATTGGTCGGGGTCGTTTTCCTCGGAATCCTGGCGATGCCTTCCGGTTTGCCGATCGACGACGCCATCGCGTCCGACGATCCGCTCGCCGCGGCGATCGAGAAGTTCGACCAGGGCGACAACGCCTCGGCAGCGAGGCTTTTTGAATCGCGTCTGCGGTCCGTCCCCTCCGATCCCCGCGCGCATTACTTTTTAGGGCGCCTGGCCTACCGCGACGGGGAGTTGGACAACGCCGCCACATACTTTCTGGAAGCGATCGAGCTTGCACCCGGCGAATCGGATTACCACCACTGGCTCGGCGAGGCCTACATCTCGAAGGTGCGCGAGGTCAGCATGTTCAAGATGATGGGCTTCACCAGGAAGGCCCGAACCGCTTGGCTGAAGGCCGTCGAACTCGATCCCGACAACCTCGCCCCGCGCGCTTCCCTGTTTTTCTACTACATGGAGGCGCCAGGAATCGCAGGAGGCAGCGAGGCCAAGGCGCTCGAACAGATTAAGCAGATCAGCGCCCGCGACCCGAGGGCGGGCCACTTCACGATGGGCTCGTACTATTCCGACAAGGAGAAGTACGACGACGCCGAGAAGGAGTACCAGGCGGTCCTGGCCCTCGACCCGGAGGACATTGGGGCGCTGCGCCGACTTGGCCGCATCACGCAGGTCCGTGAGGAGTGGGATGCCGCCTTCAAGATCTACGAGCAGATCCTTGCGGCGGACCCCGACGATCTCGGCTCGCTCTACGCGATCGGTCGAACCGCGGCGATCTCCGGCAAGAACGCCGCGCGAGGCATCGCGTGTCTCGAGCGCTACCTGGCCGCCGGCCCCGTGGGCGGGCTGCCCGCGCGCACGCATGCCCACTGGCGTCTCGGCCTGATCTATCAGAAACAGGGCAACAAGCCGAAGGCCCGCAGGGAGTTCGAGGCGGCGCTAGCAGCTGATCCGACAAACAAAGAGGCGGAAAAGGCGCTGCAGGATCTCTCCTGAGCCGATCTTCCGCTGCTGCGTCGACCCGCGGCGGACCACGAATCCGGGCCGACCATTCGGCTGGCCATCGCGCCCATGTCAACTACGACTTCGTTCCCAACGTGACCTACACCATGCCCGGGTTGGCCCAGGCGGGTCTCCCCGAAAAAGAGGCGAAGGACCGGCGCCTCAAGGTCAAGGTGGTGGCCATGGCCGTTGACCGGAACTCGATCCGCGGGTAAGGTGGGTTTCAGGGGACGAGAATCGATCACGGGAGGAACAGTTGATGAAGGAGTCAAAGGAACGGATATCTTCCGCCATCGACAGGGCTCGGATCGATCTCGAGGAAGCCTTGTGCGAGCTCGAGAAACTGCCGGTGGTCCACGAGGATTCCGTGGAATTTGCGGCGCACGCACTGAACAACTACCTCACCGTGACCGGTGGTACGGTGGAATTGCTGGTGCTGTTGCTGGAGAATAATCCCGATCCCCAGGTCGGCAGACTGCTCACTGCTTTACAGCATTCCACCGACCTGATGATGCAGACGGTGGGCCAACTGAGAAGTGCTCCCATGGGGCGGGATAGCCGGGTCATCCTGGACAAGGTCGACCTGGGCCTCATGGCCGGAAATTTTACCAAGTTCTATCAATCCCTCGCGGAGCGGAAGCAGGTTCGCTGTATCTTTGAGTCCCCCCGGAAAGAGGCGCTGGTCTGGACGGACAATGTCATGTGCGCCGTTGTTCTGGACAACCTGTTTTCCAACGCAGTGAAATACTCACCGCCGGGTGGCAAGATCTGGATCAGTCTGCTGGTGGAACAGGACGGAGTGGTCTGCCGTGTCTGCGATGAGGGTCGGGGGATCGAACCCAACGACCAGGCCAGGTTGTTCCAGCGTGGGGTCCGATTGAAACCACAGCCAACGGCAGGAGAATCCTCCACAGGATATGGTCTGGCCGTGACCAAGGAGTTCATCGACAAGCTGGGCGGAACGATCTGGTGTGAGAGCACCGTTGGTGAAGGGTCGTGTTTCTCTTTCCGCCTGCCCCGTTACCAGGAGAAGATCCACGGATCGGGGCGAAAGGAATCCCCTTCCTCGTCCTGAGGCGCGGCTCCTTCGGGAATCATGACCTGGCCGCAATCTATTGACACCGCTGTACATATTCCCATGTCTCGCCGGGGCGATGACCGGAGTGATCGCCACATCCCGCCAGGGAAATATTGAACCCGGAAGGGAAAACCCCTAGACTGTTCACTCCCGTGATACTTGATTCTGACCAGTGTTGTTCTGGTCAGTCCATCCGTTTTCCGTCTATCGCCAATCTGGCCGATGCCGCCACAAACCCGGCACCGGCCAGATCGCTGCCAATCCAGACGACCTGATTTGAATGAGGGACAAAATGAAGAAGACCCCTGTCGCCAGGTTCAGCTCGCTGAAAGATCGAACACCGGCTTACGCTCTCGTGGGAGAGGTTGATCTGGTTGTGGTTCGGCATGATGACGACGTGTCGGTTTTCTATGGCCGCTGCCTGCACAGGGGCGCGCTGATGTCAGACGGGTCCGTCAGCGGCGAGAATCTGATTTGCGGGGTCCATTTCTGGGATTATCGGCTCGACGGCGGCGTTTCGGAATATGCCAATGAAGAGGCCCTGCCCCGGTTCAACTCGTGGATCGACGGGGACGATGTCCTGGTGGATGCCGACGAGATCGATGCCTGGGCACAAAAAAACCCGCAGCCGTTTGATCGCGAAGCATACCTGGGGCTGTATGCCGACACCTCCCACGGGACGCCCGAAGAGCCCGACAATGCCCTGATCCAGCAGTACGCCCGGGACGGTCTGTCGAAAACCGGCCATCACGGCAAGGTGGATGCCATGGGCGTGCCCCGCGGAGGGTTGCCGCAGTGGGAGGATATTCAACTGCTGACCGCGCAGTTGCACAAGGCCCCGCTGCTGGATGACGACCCGGTGGGAACCGGGGTTGTCATCGGCCCCAACGCAAACAAACCGCTGGCACTGAAGATACCGCTCTTTGTTTCGGATATGTCCTTCGGTGCCCTGTCCGAACCAGCGAAGGTTTCCCTGGCCCGCGGGGCTGAACTGGCAGGCACGGGCATCTGTTCCGGCGAGGGCGGGATGCTGCCCGAGGAGCAGCAAGCCAACAGCCGCTATTTTTATGAACTGGCCTCTGCCCGGTTCGGCTTCGACTGGGAGAAAGTCGCCAAAGTCCAGGCCTTTCACTTCAAGGGCGGCCAGGGCGCCAAGACCGGTACCGGCGGTCACCTTCCGGGCGCCAAGGTGCAGGGCAAGATTGCCGAGGTGCGCGGATTGCAGCCTGGACAGGACGCGATTTCACCGCCCCGGTTTCCCGACTGGACCAGCCCGGTGCAGATCAAGGAGTTTGCCGATGAGGTCCGCGAGCGCACCGGCGGCATCCCCATCGGCTACAAGCTGTCCGCCCAGCACATCGAGAAGGATATCAACGCCGCGCTGGAGGTCGGGGTGGACTACATTATCCTCGACGGGCGCGGCGGGGGTACGGGGGCCGCACCGATCATCTTCCGCGACAATATCTCGGTGCCCACCATTCCGGCGCTGGCCCGGGCACGGAGGCACCTGGACAAAATCGACCGTAAGGATGTGACACTGGTGATCACCGGCGGCTTGCGCAAGCCGGCTGATTTCATCAAGGCCCTGGCGTTGGGGGCCGATGCCATCGCGGTGTCGAACGCGGCGATGCAGGCCATCGGCTGCATCGCCATGCGGGCGTGTCACACCAACAACTGCCCCGTGGGGATCGCCTCGCAAAAACCGCACCTGGCGAGCCGCCTGGTAGTGGAAAAATCCGCCCGGCAACTGGCCAACTTCTTCGAAGCCAGCGTGGAACTGATGCAGGTCATGGCCCGGGCCTGCGGCCACGACCACCTTTCCCAATTTAACCTTGATGACCTGACCACCTGGAAGAAGGAGATGGCCGACCTTTCGGGCGTTCATTTTGGAGGTGTGGCATGAGCACTCAGAACCTGGAATGGATCAGTGTCGGCCGGGTCGAAGATCTGCCGGAAGGCCGGGTAAAGACAGTCACCGCACGGACGGTCTCGATCTGCCTTTCGCATTTCGACGGACAGTGGGCCGCCATGGACAACCACTGTCCGCACCAGGGCGGCCCGCTGGGCGAGGGCTCGATTGAAAAAGGTGCGGCGGGTGAGTGCTGGATCCGCTGTCCCTGGCACGGGTGGGATTTCGACCCGTTGACCGGAGCCCCTCCGGGAGGACATGTGGACAGCGGGCAGACCCTCTATCCGGTGGAGGTGCGCGACGGCGAAGTGTTTGTCGGCCTCGAACTCGATCAACCCCGCATGCGCACCGTCACCGATGTGATGGCCGAGACCATGGTCAATTGGGGTGTGAAGCGCGTCTTTGGCATGGTCGGCCATTCGAACCTCGGGTTGGCAGATGCGTTGAGGCTCCAGGCCGAGGCGGGCAACATTGGCTATATCGGCATTCGTCACGAAGGGGCCGCGGCCTTCGCCGCTTCGGCCTACGGCAAGTTGACGGGCAAACCCGCGGCCTGTCTGACCATTGCCGGGCCGGGGGCCACGAACCTGCTGACCGGCCTGTGGGATGCCAAGGTTGACCGTGCACCGATATTGGCCCTGACCGGGCAGGTGCAGACACAGGTGTTCGGGCCTGGCGCCTTCCAGGATATCGACCTCAGATCGGCCTTTGCTGCGGTCACGCGGTTTTCTCAGCCGGTGCTGTCAACGTCGAACCACGCCGAGTTGATGTCGCTTGCCTGCAAAACCGCGCTGACCGAGCGTGATGTGGCGCATCTGATCTTTCCCGACGATATTCAAACTATTCCCAGCGACGTGTCTGCCGCCACGCCCGAGGGCCGGATGAGCGGTCTGGTGGTTCAGCCCAGCGATGAGGATGTGGTCTCTGCGGTCAGGTTGATCGGCGCTGCAAAGCGTCCGATTATCGTCATCGGCCATGGAGCGTTGGAGGCCCGCCAGGGCATCATTGCGCTGGCCGAAAAGCTTGGCGCACCGGTGATGACGACCTTCAAGGGCAAGGGCCTGATCGCTGACAGCCACCCCAATGCGGCGGGTGTGCTGGGCCGTTCGGGCACTCCGATCGCCAGTTGGTTCATGAACGAATCCGACCTGATCATCGCGCTGGGCAGTTCATTTTCGAATCATACCGGTATCGAGAAATCGAAACCGATCATCCAGGTTGATTTCGAACGGATGCAGCTCGGTAAATTTCACCCGGTGGAGCTGCCGATCTGGGGAGAGATCGGCGCCTTTTGCACCGCTGTTGGTCCTGCTGTCAGCAAACCCGCCGAGGCCCCCGATCAGATTGCCGAACTGGCCGAACGCTGGGTGATGTGGCGGACCGAGAAACTGTCGCGAATGGCGGAGGAGAGCGACAAGGGCGTGCATTCTTTCGCTATCTTCGATGCGCTCAGCCGGGTGGCTCCCGATGACGCGATCATCGCCGTGGATGTGGGTAACAACACCTATTCATTCGGCCGCTATTTCGAGACCAGAGGCCAGCGTGTATTGATGTCGGGATATCTGGGTTCCATCGGTTTCGGTTTTCCGGCAGCGATGGGTGCCTGGGCCGCCACCCAGGATTTTGAGGAATTCAAAGGCCGCAAAGTGATCTCGATTTCCGGCGATGGCGGGTTCGGACAATACCCGATGGACCTGACCACCGCGGTCAAATACGGGATGGATATCACCCATATCCTTTTGCACAATGGTGAACTGGGGAAAATCTCCAAGGAGCAGCGCGCGGGCGAATGGCCCGTATGGGAAACCAGCCTGCACAATCCCTCTTTTGCCGCATTTGCCGAGAATTGCGGGGCGTACGGGGAGAGGATCACCCGGAGCAGCGAGATCGAAGCCGCGCTGGCCAGGGCACTGGCAGTGAACGGTCCGGCACTGGTCGAAATCATGTCCGATGCGGAGTTGATATAGAGGAGCAAACGCCGTGACAGATCAGAACACAAAATTCGGTACACCGACGGCTCTCGCCCAGGCGCGCTCCGTTGCTCACGCGGCAGTCCAGTTGCTGACCAAAGTCGCCCGGGCCAACCTGGCCGCGGTTCCCGATGACAGTCATTCAAGCCTGGAGTGGTCGGTCGAGCGGCAGATGTTCCTGACCCATCCGCTGGGGCCGGGGGCGCCTGCACATCAAATCGGGCTGACGCTGTCGCCCCTGCAGCTGGTCCTGCTGTGCGATGGTGAGAGACAGGACAAACTATTGCTGGGGGACCAAAGCCTCCTGCAGGCGGCACACTGGCTCGACCGCCGCCTGGCCGATATCGGGCTGGGTGCCGCATCCCCGGTGGTCTTGCCCTACGAGCTGCCGGATGATGTGTCTGGAATCGTTGTATTTCCAGAGGGCACGGGAGAGTCGTTGGCCCAGCTGGCGGCCTGGTATTCGCTCGCCGCCACGGCGCTGAAGCAGCTATCAGTTGAACTGGTTGACCTGGTGCCCGGCCCGGGCCCGGTAAGTTGCTGGCCGCATCATTTCGATATCGCCACCTATGTGGCCCTTGAAACCGGTGACGCGGAGACCGCGCGCGGCATCGGTGTGGGGATGTCGCCAGGCGATGATAGCTACGATCAACCGTATTTCTACGTGAACCCCTGGCCGCACCTCGACGTCGCCAATCTCCCTCCGCCCCTGACACCCGGGCACTGGCACACGGAAGGGTTTGTCGGTTCCATCGCCACCGGAGAGGAGATCCTCACTCTGGACTCCATTGGAACTGGTACATTGGAATTCCTGCGTGCCAGCGTTGGTGCCGGCCGGAAGAACCTTGGAGTCTGATAGTCTGGCGGCGAGGCTGAATGGATATCGTCTTGCCGTATTCACGAACTCGTCTCAATGCTGCTATTGCCGGGCCACGGCTTCAACGTCCCGCCAGACGCGGAGGAAGTTCCCGCCCCAGATCTTGATGATGTCCTCGTCCGAGTAGCCGCGCCGGACCAGTTCCAGGGTGACGTTGAACGCCTGGCTGTGGTCGCTGAAACCGACGAACCCCCCGCCGCCGTCGAAGTCGGTGCCGACACCCACGTGATCGATGCCGGCGACCTGCACCGCGTGGTCGATGTGGTCCGCGTATGTCTCGATGGAGGCGATGGGGTGGGCCTCGGCGATCTGGCGCCGCCGGCCGTAGTATTCCTCCAGCTTCGGGCGCAGGGCGGCCCGCTCCTCCTCGGACATCAGGCGGTATTCCTCCCAGGTGGGGATGCCCATCTCCTGGCGCAGCGCCGTCATCGCCGCCTCCCGCTCCGGCGATTCCGGTCCCAGGTACTGCTCCAGGGTCACGATCTGGATCACGCCGCCTTTGCGGGCCAGGGCCTGCAACTGCTCGTCGGTAAGGTTGCGATCGTGGGCATGGATGGCGGAACACCCCGAGTGCGAGGCGATGATCGGCGCCGCGGAAACGGCGATCAGGTCGAAGAATGCCTTTTCCGAGATGTGCGAGGCGTCGCAGATGATGCCCAGCCGGTTCATCCGGGCCACCACCTTTTTCCCGAAATCGGAGAGCCCGTCATGCAGCGGCTGGTCGGGGCTGGACGAATCGCAGATCTGGTTGTGTCCGGTGTGGCACAGCGTGATGTAGCGCGTTCCCCATTCGTAACAGCGGTCCAGGTACTCAAGCTCCTCGCCGATGGGAAACCCGTTCTCCAGGCCGATGATGATCGCTTTTCTGCCGCCGGCCACGATCCGCTCCACGTCGTCGGCCGAACCGGCCAGCGCGCAGCGTTCGGGATAGAGTTCCTCCGCCACCCGATGGATCGCTTCATATTGCGCCATGGCCTTCAGGCGCGCTTTTGCGTATTCCTCGTCGGTCAGCTGCTTTGCCTGGGAGACGAAGACCGCCAGGAAGACGGCGTCCATCCCGCCCTGCTCCATCTTCACCAGGTCGCAGCGCAGCCGGGAGTTGTCGATACCGGGGTCGAGCTCGCCGGTGCCATACTCCCCGCCGGGGATGTCCACGTGGGAGTCGAGGGTCAGGGCCTGGCGGTGGACGGCTTCTGCCCGGGCAAGGAGCAGGTCTTCCCCGGACGGAGCCTGCCCGGCACCGGAACGGGCACAGCCGGCCGCTGCCAGCAGGGCCGCAAGCACAACTGCGAGAATGCTGAAACTCGGAAACAGGTTCATCCTGGTTTTCATCTGGTCTCTCCTGACAACTTCAGGCGGGTTCGCTGTTCGTGCTGATTCCGCTTCAAGATATCATACCGGCGCCGAAGGTCAGGCATCCTGCATCAGGTGGGCGCTCACGGTGCCTTCAAGGCAGGAGGCGCAGGGTGACCCGACCTTCTTCCGCCCCCCGGGGCGGCTGAGGGTCCGGGCGATGGCCATCCGTTCGGGGGACCAGTAGAGGTCGCGAATCGGCGTTTCAAAGGCGTTGCCCAGTTTGAATTCCCCGTAGTCATCGCCGCAGCACATCCCGCAGACCCCGTCGTAGCGAATCATCAGAAAGTGGTAGGGCTGGGGACATGGGAAATCGTGGTAGACCGGATGGGCCAGGCTCCTGTCCACGCTGTCCGATGCCCGGGCGCGAATGGTGCAGTTCCACTGCGGCACGCTGAAACAGACCCGGGTTTTTCTGAAGCGGCTTTTCCAGACCTCGATTTCTCTGTTCAGCTCACCGGCGGTATAGATGTCGTAGAGGCCGATGGTCAGCCCGTCCACCAGGCCGTCCAGCCTCTGGCACAGCTCCGGGTTCTGTGCCAGAACAGCGCCATTGGTGTCTTCCCACTGGGACATGCCGCTCTTCTCCCTGACGTAGAGCGTGAACATCTCGTAGCGCTTGTCGAGGAAGGGTTCGGATAGCCGGTGCTTTTTCAATACGCCCCGGTAGTCCAGCTGCGCCAGCTGGTTGATCAGGGAATAGAACTTCTTGTCCGGCATCTGCTCAATGACGTTCCGGCCCGCCGGGTCCTTGCGGATCCCGCTGCGGTCCTTGAACCGCGGGCAGAAGAAGCAGTCCATGTTGCAGTTGGACTGGATCTCCAGCTCGGCGCTGCGCCACATGGGAAAGGTGCTCCCCGTCCTCGTGAAGGTTCGGTACCCGTCCCGCAGGAACTCGATGTGCCGGCCGGGTTGGGCCAGGGTGTGGAGCAGTGACCGTAGCGGCGGCAACCGCCGGCCCAGCGGCTTCACCTCCGCCAGGTAGATGGTGTTGATTTCCGAGCGCTGCAGGATGCGGAAGCTCCACTCCGTGGGCACCTCGTCTCCCTGGGGGGTCAACAGGTTCTCGATGATCGGGTTTCCGGAGGAGAGGGCGCGGAGCAGGCTGAAGAGGCAGAGCCGCATGCAGTTCCGCAGGGGGAAGAGGCGGGCGATGTGGTGTCCGGCATAGGCCTCACGGTGGATGCCGAACATCTCCGACATGGTCTCGTCCAGATCCAGAATGGTCATCTGATCGAGGAGGACCCTGCCTGTTGACGCGGAGTTTTTCCGCAACAGGGACCGGTATTTGTCGATGGTCTGCCGGCGAGGTTCAACTGGTGTTACCGGGGGCGGACCCATGGGGAGTTCCTCTGGCACTGGGGCGAAGCTCTCGTCCTTGCCGGGGATATTCTCCGGTCACCATATACTAAATGTCAAGAATAGTCGTCATCAGGTAATGGAGCCCGATGGGGTATCCGTGCAATGTCCGCTGCACCTTCTGCAATCAGGCCGATTATTCCACCAAACGGGTTCTTGACCGGCGAATCTGGAGCGAAGCGCTGCTCCCGGCATACGAAGTGGTGCGCGGCATCAACATGCAGGGCGGAGAACCCACGGTATCGAATGATTGCCGGGAATTGCTCCAGCTCCTGCTGGACCGGTATCCCAACGTGCGATTGGCCCTCATGACCAACAGCGATTACCGCGATTGCGGGATCACCTGTATTCACAACTTATTTCCCACCGGTCCCCGCACCGCCCAACTGCGCAAGGTCGCCTTCAAAGCCACCCGTGACCCCTGGCTCTATCTCAAAAAGGCACACAACAAGAGAAAACGGCAGAACAACTTCAGGAAACTGAAGGAAGTGTAATTCCTGTCGTCACCCCCTCTCGCTGTCCGGCCAAAAACCATGTACAATATCAGCATCTGAAGCTGCTCTCCTGACGAATCCGGGCTCGATGAGGTCTCTCTGATGAAACGCTTGATACTGTGTGCCGTCGTTCTGTTCACCCTCGTTCTGCTGGCCCCCGGATGCGGACCGGTGGATCAGGATCGAGGGGCAATCGCCGAACGATCGGTAAATGCGGTGACCACCACCGGGATGATCGGCGACCTGGTGGCCAACATCGGCGGCGAGCGGGTGACGGTGACCAGCCTGATGGGCCCGGGTGTGGATCCGCACCTCTACAAGGCCAGCGAAGGGGACGTGGGCCGTCTCACCGGGGCGGACATCATCTTTTACAACGGCCTGCACCTGGAGGGGAAGATGGCCGAGGTGCTCGAACGGCTGAGCACCCGCATCCCCACCATGGCGGTGGCCGAGGTGCTGGACGAGGAACACCGGCTCATGCCGCCGGAGTTCGGCGGAAGCAGCGACCCCCACGTCTGGTTCGACGTCTCCCAGTGGGTGGACATCGCCGCCGGCATCCGTGACCGACTGGCCGAACTGGACCCTGAGCACGCACAGACCTATCGGGAAAATGCCGCCGCCTATATCGGAAGACTGGAATCGCTGCATGTCGAGGTGATCAGCAAGGCGGAGCTGATCCCCGCGGATCAGCGTATTCTGGTCACCGCCCACGATGCCTTCAACTACTTCGGCCGGGCCTACGGGTTCGAGGTGCGTGGTCTTCAGGGAATCAGCACCGCCACCGAAGCCGGCACCGCCGACGTGCAGGATTTGGTGGGCTTTATCGTGGAAAAGCGGATCCCGGCGCTGTTCATCGAGTCCTCGGTGCCGGTCCGTACCATCGAGGCGGTGCAGAGCGCGGTGCGGGCCAGGGGCTTCGATGTTACCATCGGCGGCGAGCTCTTCTCCGACGCCATGGGAACTCCCGGCACCCCCGAGGGCACCTACATCGGTATGGTGACCCACAACATCGACACCATCGTCAGCGCGTTCGGTTATGAGCCGGCCCGGCCGGCCCACTGAGGACTTTCCAATGACAGGCAGCGCAACCGATAAAGCTCCGGCCATCGACGTCACCGACATCACCGTGGCCTACCGCGAGAAACCGGTGCTCTGGGACATTGACCTGCGGGTTCCCCGGGGCGTACTGATGGCCATTGTCGGGCCCAATGGCGCCGGGAAAACCACCCTGCTCAAGGCGATCATGGGGCTGGTGCCCACGGCGGCGGGCAATGTGGAGATCTTCGGCAAATCCTACGACGACGTACGCAAGCGGGTGGGCTATGTCCCCCAGCGGGGCAGCGTGGACTGGGACTTTCCCACCACGGTGCTCGACCTTGTGATGATGGGTTCCTACGGGGCACTGGGCTGGGTGCGCCGGCCGGGCCGTATCCAGCGTGACGCCGCCATGCTGGCGCTGGAGCGGGTGGGCATCCGGGACTTGTCCGGCCGTCAGATCAGCCAGCTCTCCGGCGGCCAGCAGCAGCGGGCCTTTCTCGCCCGCGCCCTGATCCAGGACGCCGACCTCTACTTCATGGACGAACCCTTCCAGGGGGTGGACGCCACCACCGAGCGGGCGATCATCGACATCCTCAAGGAGTTTCGCGAACAGGGCAAGACCGTGCTGGTGGTGCACCACGACCTGCAGACCGTCCCGGAGTATTTCGACTGGGTGATCCTGCTCAATGTGCGGCGGATCGCCAGCGGCCCGGTGAGCGAGGTGTTCACCGGGGAGAACCTCCGCCTGGCCTTTGGCGGCAAGGTGGGATTCCTCTCCCCCCACGAGGCCGGCGGCACGGAACATCACATTCTCCAACGAAAGAGCGCCGAAAAAGCCGAGTAGCGGCGGCGTAGCCGACCCATGGATCCTCTCTCTTTCCTCACCGACTACACCCTGCGCACCGTGGCCCTCGGTGCGGCGCTGCTCGGTGCGGTGAGCGGGTCGCTGGGCACCTTCGCCCTCTTGCGGCGCCGGGCCCTGCTGGGCGACGCCATGAGCCACGCCGCCCTCCCGGGCATCGCCATCGCCTTCCTGATCACCGGCAGCAAGGCGCCGCTGGTGATCCTGGCCGGGGCGGCGGTGGCCGCGTGGCTGGGGGCCTGGTTCGTGCTGCAGGTGGTGAACCTGACGCGGATCAAGGAGGACAGCGCCCTCGGTCTGGTGCTCTCGGTCTTTTTTGGCTTCGGGCTGGTGCTGCTGACCTGGATCCAGAAACGCCCCGACGCTTCCCAGGCCGGGCTGGACTCCTTCCTCTTTGGCCAGGCGGCCACCCTGATGGAGAAGGACCTGCTGGCCATGGCGGCCCTGGGTGTGCCGGCGCTGCTGCTGATGCTGCTGTTCTGGAAGGAGCTGAAGCTGCTCAGCTTCGACCCCGATTTCGGCAACTCCCTGGGGTATCCCATGCGGCGGCTGGACCTGCTGCTGACCACCCTGCTGGTGATCGCCATCGTCATCGGCCTGCAGACGGTGGGGGTGGTGCTGATGAGCGCCATGCTGGTGGCCCCGGCGGCCGCGGCGCGGCAGTGGACCGACCGGCTGGGGGTGATGGTCCTGCTCGCCGCCTTCTTCGGTGCGGCCGGAGGCGTGGGCGGGGCAGTGCTCTCCAGCTCGGTCCGCCGGTTGCCCACCGGGCCGACCATCGTGCTCTTCATGAGCGCCGTGGTGCTGCTGTCACTGCTGCTGGCGCCGAACCGCGGGCTGCTCTGGTCCTGGGTCCGGCAACTGCGCAGCCGCCGCCGGCTCCAGCTGCAGGCGGTGCTTGAGGATCTTCACGTGTTATCGCTGCAGCACGAAGATCCCTTCCACCCGCACCGCACGGCGGTACTGCGGACCATGAGCGAGGGGCACGGCGGCGCCGACCGCAGCCTGGTGGAGCTGGAGTCGCGGGGGCTGGCCCGCCGGGTGGGGCCCGACCGCTGGGCGCTGACCGAAGCGGGTGCAGCCGAAGCGGTTCGGACCTTTGTCAAAGGGGGAAGTGACCAATGAGCCCCGCCCAGGTCGAGATCCAGCTGATTGCGGCGGTGACCGCGGCGGCCTGCGCGCTGCCCGGGGTGTTTCTCGTGCTGCGGCGGATGGCCATGCTCAGCGATGCCATCAGCCACTCAATCCTCCTCGGTATCGTGCTGGCCTTTTTTGTCACCCGTGACCTGGCCTCACCGCTGCTGCTGGTGGCGGCGGCAGTCACCGGGCTGGTCACCGTGGCCCTGGTGGAACTGCTGGGCCGCACGCGCCTGATCAAAAAGGACGCCGCTATCGGCCTGGTCTTTCCGGTGCTGTTCAGTGCGGGGGTGATCCTCATCGCCCGCTACGCCGGAGACGTGCACCTCGATGTGGACTCGGTGCTGCTGGGGGAACTGGCCTTCGCGCCCTTTAACCGCTTCGAACTCTTCGGCATCGATTTGGGGCCGGTTTCCCTGATGGTGATGATCGGGGCGCTGCTGGCCAATACCGCTTTTCTGCTCCTCTTCTACAAGGAGATGAAACTCTCCACCTTCGACCCCGAGCTGGCGGCGGCGCTGGGCTTCTCGCCGGTGCTCCTCCACTACACCCACATGGGCCTGGTGTCGGTCACCGCGGTGAGCGCTTTTGACGCGGTGGGGTCGGTGCTGGTGGTGGCGCTGATGATCGGCCCGCCGGCCGCAGCCTACCTGCTCACCGACCGCCTGCCGGTGATGATTGCGCTCTCGGTGGGGATCGGCGTGACCAGCGCCTTGTCCGGTTACTGGTTGGCCCACTCCCTCGATGCCTCCATCGCCGGGTCCATGGCCGCCATGACCGGAGTGGCTTTTCTGCTGGCACTTTTCTTTGCCCCGGGGCGGGGGCTGGCGGCCATCGCCGGTCGCCGCCGGCGCCAGCGGCTGGAGTTTGCCGGGCAGATGCTGGCCGTACACCTGCTGCAACACGAAGGCTGTCCCGACGAGCCGTACGAGAGCAGCATGGCCCAGCTGGAAGAGCACTTCCGCTGGGACCGGAGCTTTGCCCAGCAGATTGTCCGGCTGGGGCTGAAGCGAGAGCTGATGGTGCAGCAGGACGACTGTCTCCAGCTCACCGAGAGCGGGCGGGAACTGGCGCGGGTGGTGGTGGTCCGCTAGTCCTCGGATGTCGAGAGCAGTTCCCGGCGCACGGTGGCCAGCCACGCTCTTCTTGATCGAACCTCACCCAGCGCATTGCGTGTGGCCAGCATGGCGAAGCGGTTGCCCTCCGCCTCCAGCTCGGCCAGCCGGTGGAGCGTGGTTTTTTCCAGCCGCTTCAATTCCGTGGCGGCACTGTCCAGCCACTGTTCCAGTTCTTCCCGGTCCAGCACACCGAGAAACATGGTTCTGGTGCGCAACGGGTCAAAGGTCCCGTCCACGGCGGCCCGTTCCACCGGCGGGCCCACCCAGCCCCGCAGCGCTTTCCGGCCGGCAGAGGTGATGGTGTAATCCTGTCCCGGGCGGCGCCCGCTGCGGCGCGGCCGACCGGTGAGCAGTGTGCGCTGGGCCAGACGGTGTACCAGGGGGTAGATGGAGCCGGTACTGGCGCTCCAGTGGGAGGAGAGGGACTGCTGGAACTGCTTGCGCACGGCGTAGGCCGTGCAGGGGCCGTCGCTCCAGATCACGCCGAGCACGGCAGCTTCCAGGTCGGTGAGACCGGGCATGGTTCCAGACCTCCTCTCCATGGTGCGAATCGTATCGTGTTTCGATTCGCTGTGCCAGTCCAACCGGCGGTTGACCGGTGACTGGTCTCGGGGATACAGTCGTGCGATGGACGTCCTGCTGATCAAACCCGGCAATCTGAGCGACCACATCCAGCCGTCGCTGTCCCTGGGCTATCTGGCAACGCAGGTCCGCCAGGACCACCGCGTGCGTATCGTCGACCTGATGAAGGAGGATGATTCCCCGGAGGGGTTGGCGTCCCTGTTGGGGGAGTTCCGGCCGCGGCTGGTGGGCATTCAGTGTTACAGCATGGATCTGCCCCGGGTCAAAACGCTGCTCCAGGCGGTGAGGGCCCACGATCCCGCGGTGTGGACCATCATCGGCGGCGCCCACCCCACGGCGGCCCCGGCCCAGTGCCTGGAGCATTTCGGGCCGGAGTTGCTGGACTTTGTTTTTTCCGGCGAGGCAGAGCAGGGCTTCCCCCTGTTGCTGGGGGAACTGGAATGCGGGCAGGAACGCTTCGCCGGCATCCCCGGGCTTGGCTGGCGGGAGGGCGGGGAAGTCCGCCTCAATGAACCCGAGTTCATCGAGGACCTGGACCGCCTGGGCATGCCGGCCTGGGACCTCATCGAACCGGAGGGCTACCCCTTCTCACCCCACGGCGTGGTCTGCATGAACCAGCCGGTGGCGCCGGTGATGGCCACCCGGGGTTGTCCCTACCTCTGCACCTTCTGCTCCACCGCCGGCCAGCCTTTTCGCCAGCGCTCGGCAGAGCTTTTTCTCGATGAGGTCAAACTGCTTTACGAGACCCACGGGATCCGCGAGTTCCACATGGTGGACGACAACTTCACCATGGACATGGACTATGCCCGGGAACTGCTTGAGGGGCTGATCCGCCTCGATCTGGGGGCCACCTGGTCCACCCCCAACGGGGTCCGTCTGGAACGGCTGGACCGGGAGATCATCGAGCTGATGAAGAAGGCCGGCTTCTACTCCATTGCCGTGGGGATCGAGTCGGGATCGGACCGGGTTCGCAAGATGATCCGCAAGGGGTCCACCACCGACGAGGTACGGCGCAAGGTGGGGATGGTCCGGGAGGCGGGCGGGATCGACATCACCGGCTTCTTCATGCTGGGCATCCCCGGGGAAACCCGTGCGGACATCGAGGCCACCCTCCGCTTTTCCCGGGAACTGCCCCTGCACCGGGCTGCTTTCCACTCCTTCCTGCCCCTGCCCGGGGCCAGGATCTGGCAGGAGATGGAAGAGAGCGGAGAGCTCGACCAGGTGGACTGGGACCGCTACTTCTTCTGGGCCGGGGC
>RCNC010001368.1_pt1 | contig 16363 bp, 14 predicted proteins | sample 2041301 | NCBI WGS metagenome assembly RCNC01 (sample SAMN09708231, study PRJNA481090) | Marine sediment metagenome, whole genome shotgun sequencing project. | biome: marine sediment; feature: ocean; material: sediment; isolation source: Sewage treatment plant 13A marine sediment (STP13A) ... | reverse complement strand
AGTCCTGTAATAATGATCACATCTATTTACCCTTTACGATTCCATTAATCATTTTTTTACCTCTTGTTTCAGGTATTCTCCCTCTTTATTTTAAATTTAGTGCTTTATCTAATAAATGGTTTGCCTTTATGAAAATCTTATGCTAAGAGAAATCTGTTGTAGTTGAAGTGGCGTAAGCAATCAATTTATAAGAACTTTTATCATTTAGCTTATCTTGATTGAATGTTTAATTCACTCATGTGCAACTCGAATTCTTGATTCGTTTATGCGAATCACCTATTAAATTTAGTCCCTTTTTTGCATTGGGACGGTTGAACAGAGGGGTATGGCATGGCAGAAGGTACAGTTAAATGGTTTAATGACGCGAAAGGTTTTGGCTTTATTCAACACGATGGTGGCTCAGATGTATTTGTTCACTATTCTGCAATTTCAGGCGACGGCTTTAAATCCCTTGAAGAAGGAACTCGTGTACAATTCGAAATAGTAGACGGCCCCAAAGGTCCTGCTGCCGAGAATGTCGAGAAGGTCTAAATGCTTAAAAGTCATCAGGTATGACAAAGGCCCTGTCTTTTCATAGGACAGGGCCTTTGTCTTTTTCTGCATTACCGGTTTAACGGGAAATTATTACTCTACTTTTTTACTCTCCCCGCCGTTACTCTTTTTGGTGTTTACACCTTTTTTTTACATTTTCGAATAAAATCTATCAAGGTACGCACCCCGGTACCGGATGGCCCCTTGGGTATATATGATTTTTTTGTGAAATCCCATGCGGTTCCAGCAATATCCAAATGTGCCCAGGGTGTGTCTCCAACAAATTTCTCTAAATATGCTGCCGCAGTTATACTGCCCCCCTCTTTGCCTCCAACATTTTTAATATCAGCGACTTCTGATTCAATCTGTTTGCTGTATTCCTGGCCTAATGGCAGCCGCCATATTGGCTCTCCGCATATCCTTCCAGATTCAGCCAATTTTTCTGCAAGACTGTCATCATTACTCATCAGGCCGGTTCGGTGATGCCCTAGACTGACGATCACCGCTCCGGTCAGGGTTGCAAGATCTACAACAAAATCCGGTTTGTACCTCTTAATCCCATATGAAAGTGCATCGGCAAGAATGAGACGCCCTTCAGCATCGGTATTAACAACTTCAGACGTGATACCATTATAATGGGTTATAACATCCCCCGGCTTAACCGCCATTGACCCGGATAAATTCTCTGAAGATGGAACAATAGCAACAACTTTAACATCCGGCTGTTCTACCGCAAGTGCCTGCATGGTAGATAATACTGCTGCACCACCACACATATCGTATTTCATATCCTCCATACCCGCAGATGGTTTGATGCTGATACCGCCTGAATCAAAGGTCAGCCCCTTGCCAACCAGAAGAATTGTTTTTGTGTACCGTTGAGGGATATGTTCAACTATGACGAGTTTAGGAGCGACCGCCGACCCTTGACTCACTGCAAGTATTCCGCCCATTCCAGCCTTCTTCATCTGTTCTCTATTAAGAACTTTACACGTTAGAGATGATTGTCTGGCAAGGCTCCTGGCGAAGTCGACAAAATGTTGAGGAGTCCATTTATTTCCAGGTTCATTGGCCATGTCACGTGCCGACAGGGCTGCTTCAGAAACATATTGGGCTCTCCTGACAGCTTTCCTTACACCATTTATATTCTTCCGGGCAAGAACGGTGATTTGATGGATACCTGAGAATTTATCTGCCGGTTTCTCGGCTTTCTTGTATTTAACAAATTGATAATCACCGAGAAGAATTCCTTCTACAATCTGTTCCGCCCCATAACATGGAACGTTCTCGAGGTAATCAGGCAGCACTACCATGATCTCGTCTGCTTTTATTTTCTTTGCAGTCTGGGCAATAATCCCCCCACCGCTCCTCAGTGCATCAAGCACAATCGATCTATCACTCTCTGCGCTGTTACCAAAACCAACCAGAAGCAATCGTTCTGCAGATCTGGCCCCTTTACTCCGGGCAGAATCCATGTACAAAAGCAGTTGTTCGTCCTTCTTTCCCCTAAAGTCACCAAGGTTCAAAATCTTCTTGATTTTTCTTTTAATCTGCTTATCGAGAAATGATGGAATATTTTTCTGCTCGTCAATGAGAACGACAGCAAGTGATCCGCTATACTTGTGAAAATCTTTATTCGATACAATTATCCTGGTATTTTTCATGCATATCTTCCTTAATGTTATAAATGAATCGTTTAATGGCAAATTGCACTGTTTCAGTTTATCTTACTTCCTGATGGTTGGACGCATGCCAAACCGATAATAGTAATAGTATGTTTATTCACTAATTCATTTATTACAACAACTGCATAAAATCAAAATGGTACAAACGCTTGTTATTTCTGTTTCTCTGGCTATTGTGGTCTCTTCGCTCTGTTCTATTTGTGAAGCAGTTCTCTATTCGCTGACAACAAGTCAGGTTGAAATGTTAAAAAGATCACATGGGAAGTCAGGACTTATTCTCCAAGAACTCAGATCTGATATAGAAGACCCAATTACTGCAATACTGACCCTTAATACTATCGCCAATACTGTCGGTGCAGCTGTTGCCGGTGCTGCTGCAGCCAATCTCTTTGGTGACAATAACGTGATTTTATTCTCCGGAGCATTTACCCTTTCCATTCTTATATTTTCAGAGATAATTCCTAAAACCGTTGGAGTATCGTTCTCTTATCGACTGGCCCCACTGGTAGCACGGCCACTGCAAGTAATGGTTATCACCCTTAAGCCGATCGTTTTAATGTGCCGGTTCATCACCAGAATAATACCTGGGGGACAAAATGAAGATACTGTGTCTGCCGAGGAAATACAGACGATAGCAGCGTTGTCACGTGAATCAGGCCACCTTGAAGAAGCGCAGGAAAAAGTGATCAGTAATATTATTGAGCTGAAACAAAAAACGGTTAGACAGGTTATGACCCCACGGACGGTCACCTTCTCACTGGATGAAACGTTATCAGTTAAAGATGCAATGGCCCAGATTAGCCGGTTGACGAGCCATAGCAGGGTACCGGTTTATAATGGTGATTCTGACAACGTTACCGGAATAATCATGCGTAAAAAGGTTCTCCTCGCAGCAGCCGAACAACGATTTGACGAACAGCTTGCCCAGTTAAAGGTTGATGTCCATTTTGTCCCGGAGTCCATGCCTCTTAATCGGGTACTGATAGATTTTTTTGAAAAAAGACAACATCTGTTTGTGGTGGTAGATGAGTATGGCTCTGTTACCGGTGTCATTTCCATGGAGGATGTCCTTGAAGAAATCGTCGGAGAAGAGATAATAGACGAATCTGATAGAACGCGTGATATGAGGGAACTGGCACGTGAACGATCAGTTGATATTCAACCTTGATGGTTGTCCGACTAGTTAATGGCGATGAGCTGAACCAGCGTTTTTGCCTGCTGACCATCCCTGACAAAGGTTATCTCGACCTCATCACCCACGCTGTGTTTTTCCAGTACGTTTCGGACATCATCATATGACTTCACTGGATACCCACTGATACCGGTGATAATATCACCGAGTATGATATCACCCCGGTATTGGGTCGTAGGGCGTAGACCTGCAAGGTCGGCAGGGCCGTTTTTTTCAACGTCGAGAATGATAATACCTTCTACCCCTAATTTCCTTGCTATTCGCTCGTCGGCAAGAGAGGCTCCGATACCCGGTTTAATTAATCTGCCATGACTGATCAGTTGTGGAACAACGTGGTTTACTTCCTCAACAGGTACGGCAAAGCCAATGCCGGCATAAGCTCCGGAAGGACTGTATATGGCTGTATTAACACCAATCAGCCTGCCGGCACTGTCAAGCAGAGGGCCTCCTGAATTTCCAGGATTAATCGCTGCATCTGTCTGGATAACCCCTCTTATGGTTCTTCCTGTTATTGCCTGAATTTCTCTACCGAGAGCTGAAATTATTCCAGAGGTAATGGTATGATCGAGGCCAAACGGGTTGCCGATAGCAAAAACCTTCTGACCCACAAGTAAATTTGAGGACTCACCAACGGCTATGGGCACCAGGGTGCGACCCGGGGCATTTACCTGCAAGACTGCTATATCTTTGTCTGGGTCAGCACCGACAAGAACCGCTTTGTGAACTGACTGGTCTGCCATCGTCACCTGGATTCTGCTGGCATCGGATATAACATGATAATTGGTCACAATCCGACCGTCACTGTCCCAGACAAATCCTGAACCAGTTCCCTGGGGAATCTCTACTGCGTTAAGAGAAAACAGACCTCTGCGAAGTGCAATACTGGTTATATAGACGACAGATGGTGAGGTGTTTTTGAATACATCAATAGTGTTTTTCTCATCTTCGGCAAGAGTGCCTCGTGCCGTGACCGGCCGGGGGTCGGCATTACGGTTAACCTGGGTATAATCTTTTGGACCAAAGGCAAACCACAAACCGATTACAATGACGAAAAGAATAAGAAATGAGCTGGCGCTGCGACGCTTAGTGTTGTTGGACATAGGGTACTACTGTTTAATTGGTTTTTCTGGAACGATAGTTCTGGACTATGGTGTCAGTTCACAAGCCGAGAATAACTTTGGCGATATAAAAGTACATCATGACACCGACAATATCGATAGAGGTCGTCACAAAAGGACCGGTGGCAATCGCCGCATCAAAATCAAATCGTTTCAGAACCAGCGGTATAACGGTACCAAGCATTGCTGCCATCGCCATACTGCCAAAGATGGAAATACCGACGACAAGGCCAAGTAGTTGCGGCTCTCTAAAGAAAAAATATGAAACTATTCCGATAAACACTCCATAGACAACTCCAAGCAGGAGGCCTACTCGTGTTTCTTTGAATATCACATTCAGCAAGGCGTTCATATTGACCCGCCCCGTGGCCATACCTCTAACAATAATGGTTGATGACTGGGTTGCAATATTTCCACCCATGCCCATAACGATGGGAATAAATGAAGCGAGAGCAAGCACCTGGGAAAGTTCGTGCTCAAAGGAAGTAACAATAATCATCGCCATTACCCCACCAACCCCGCTGGCTAGCAGCCAAGGAGCCCGGAGCATGGCGTTATCGAGGGTGGATTTCAAGAGTATTTCGCGGTCTTTACCAGCACCAGCCATCTGCAGAAACTCTTCCGTAGCTTCTTCCCTGATTACATCAATAATATCATCTACGGTAACGATACCAACGAGGTTATATGAAGAATCAACAACTGGAACAGCGAGAATATTATATTGAGACACCACATGGGCAACTTCACCCTGATCTGTATCGGTGGATACTGAGATAACATTGGTGTTCATGATATCTTTCAGTCTCTTCTCAGGCGAATTCATTAAAAGTTCACGTAGAGAGATAACACCTGCGAGTTTTCCTTCGCTATGGGTGATATAGAGATAAAAAACCATCTCCATCTCCTCGCTCTTTTTCTGGACTATCGATATAGCCTCACCAGCGCTGAGGTACTCATCCAGACTCATGAAATCAGGAGACATCAACCCTCCTGCTGATTCAGGATGGTACTGGAGAAGCTCATCAACTTCTTCCCTGTCTTTCTGTTCCATATGCCGCCGGATTTCGTTGGCAAATTCCTCAGGAAGTGTCTCCAATACATCAACGGCGTCATCAGACGCCATATCTGATACTACATCAGCAAGATACTGCGGTGTCAGCTGCTGAATCAAAGAAATCATGATGGCATCATCAAGTTCGCTGAGCAACTCTCCCACAAGTGCAGTTTTAGCTATGATGTTAAATATTTGTGTGCGCTCTTCATCATTGAGATGACGGAATATCCAGGCAATGTCAGCAGGATGTGTTTTCTCAATCAGTTTCTTCAGATGTCCGGTGGCACTTCGACGGTTAAGTCTTCTTACCATATCAAGAAGAACCATTCCCTCGTTCCCGATCAATTCCCTTTTCCCTTTGTCGGTATGTAACATTACACTACCCTACATTTCATTAAGAGTGATCTTGCCAATACAATTGCTTGATATTATAATGACGCACATCATTTATATTACAAACTATCTCATTTGCACATCATTTCTTTATTAAATTCCAAATACCTTTTCTGCACATGATTAATTATGATTCAGACCGCCAGACTGATAACCTAAGATTATTCAACAGAGCATTTGAATACTATGAAATGGGCAGGTACCCTGAGGCAGAAGAAATCTACCGCTCTCTTCTCACTCACATAAAAGAGAATTGGTATCTTCATTTCAATTTGGCGCTGCTCCTTTTTGAAACCGATCGTCCAGAGGAGGCCCTCGGCCACTACCTTACGGCAGCATCACTGACAACATCAAATAATGATTTATACTACAACCTGGCAATCTGTCAGAAACAGTGCGGGCTCTATAACCAATGTATAGAATCTTACCTCAGAGCCCTCAAACTGGACCCTGACGATATAGACAGTCTCTATAACCTTGCCGGCTGTTATCAGACTGTCAACAAATTTGAAGATGCAATCAATTGCTACGTTTCGCTCCTTAAAAAGGATCCGCAACATCAGTCTGCTTTGAATAATCTTGCCTATATTTCCCATAAAGCCGGGAGAATTGAGCAGGCTGAAGTGTATTATAAGCAGTTGCTGAACGTTAATCCTGAACATGTCTCTGCAGATCATATGCTCGCCTCCATAACAGGTAATCATCGGTCTACGGCGCCGCTTTCATACATTAAAGAAGTTTTTGACAATTACTCAGATCATTACGAGGACAGTTTAACGAATAAACTTCAATACTCTCTCCCGGATTTACTGAGCAGGATGGTTTCTGGTTCATCCGGCAAAAAACAATTTAATCAGCTCCTTGATCTCGGCTGTGGCACCGGTCTTGTTGGAGAATCCTTCAGAAAATCTGTCGGAACACTTCACGGGATAGACGTATCTCCAAATATGATAAAAATTGCCGACAATAAAAAAATATATGACCTGCTTATCACCAATAACATAGACGATGCCATTACCGATATTGAAAACGATTCCTATGACCTGCTCATTGCCGCTGATGTTTTCACCTACATAGGAGAAATCAATGGTCTTTTCAAAAGGTTGTACGAAGTCGGTACATCAGACTGCCTTTTCTATTTCTCGGTCGAAGATCTGGCCGACGACACAGGGCAAATAGTCCTCAGGAATAGCGGCCGCTTCGCTCATTCAAGAGGCTATGTCAAGCAGACAGCAGATACTGCCGGATGGCATATCTTCAAGGTAGAAACCATAAATCTAAGAAAAGAAAGAGGTAATTGGATAAAGGGAGCTGTTTATGCAATGAAGAAATATGTTACATAAAAAAATTTGACCGTTGGACAAACCAGCAAATAAAAAAACCAAAGGAAAGAGAGCTGATTCCCAGAATACGCAGGGTGGCCGGAGGCACATCACTGAGCTTCATCAACCATTCACGCATTTTTTCCGGAGCAGCTGCATACGGCAGACCTTCAAGTATCAGTACCATACCCAAAACAAGAAGAAAGAGTTTCATAACAATACAACCCGCCTTTTATGAACGCAGAGACAGAATTTTCCCAAAATAATATGGTTTACAAATAGCATAGTATGGGTTATTCGATAAAGTTCTCTGAAAGTGATGAAAATGTAACCGTTCTGATTCTAACAATATTTTCTGACAGGGTAGCCTGTCCGCTTTTTTTTCGCAATTCTCAATTTTAAACTTTGTTGCCATGATAGATTCAAATAATTCAAAATACAAAGAAGCTGGTGTAGATATTGACAAAGGAAACACTTTTGTCAAAGGAATCAAAGCTATTGTTTCCTCAACTCATCAACGCGGTGTTGTTAATGAGATTGGTGGTTTTTCCAGCCTTTTTGCTATAGATAAGGATAATTATTCTAACCCGGTTCTGGTCTCCTCAACTGACGGCGTTGGAACTAAACTGGTGGTTGCCCAATTGTGTGAAAAACATGACACAATCGGTATAGACCTTGTAGCCATGTGTGTCAATGACATCATCGTCAGTGGTGCAAAACCACTCTTTTTCCTCGATTATTTTTCTTCAGGTGAACTTGAATTAGACGTTGCCACAGATGTCATTAAGGGTATTGCTGAAGGATGCCTGCAAGCCGGCTGCTCGCTTGTAGGAGGAGAGACAGCAGAAATGCCTGGCCTATACAAAAAGGGAGCCTATGATCTTGCCGGGTTCGTTACCGGAATTATTGACAGGGATAAAGTCATAGACGGTAGTGGCATAAAAGTTGGTAACAAAATCATTGGTCTTTCATCAAACGGTCTCCACTCCAATGGATTTTCACTTGTCAGAAAGATTTGTTTTACTGATCTTGAACTTTCGGTTAATGACCATATTCAGGAGTTGAACCGAACCCTGGGCGAGGAGTTATTACATCCCACCCGCATATACGTTAAACCGATTCTCAATGTCCTCAAAAAATATACTATTACCGGTATGGTACATAATACCGGTGGTGGATTACTGGACAATATCCCACGCATTTTGCCTAAAAGCTGCAAGGCAACCATCGACACCAGCAGCTGGAAAATTCCGCCGATTTTCTCATTCCTGTCTGACAAAGGTGCCGTGTCAGGCAAAGAAATGTTCCGAACTTTTAATATGGGTATCGGCTATCTTTGTGTCATTAACGAAGAAGATATAGATGATATCATGCACCACTTCACTGCTCTTGGAGAAACACCTTATTTAATCGGTGAGATCAGTGCGCGTGGAGCAGACGAACCAGAGGTAGCACTCCTGTAAACCAGCAAGGATATAAGGTTGTTTCGGAAATCGCGTACCTGAAATAGGAACGCGCATATTGAGTACCCCCGTTTGATGCCGCCGAGCAGCAGAGCTGGTGGCCGAATAAGGCGCCAAACCTGTCTGAGCATCAGCGAGTTTTTGGCGACCCGCCACTGGCGAGCAGAACAGGATGACGGTTTTTTTTATTCTATCAATTAAGCCTTGTTTCTTTGAATCAGGCCAGAGAAATATCACACACCCCTTCGGGCACCTTACACACCCTTGAAGCAGCTGACTCTCATGGACCCAAATAGTTACTTTTAAGACCCGCTTTACAGGGCGCAGTCTTTCGTGCTTCCTTTTATTTTTTCGATTGCATGATCAAGCGCGGGCAATACAACTTCTATGTTTTCAAGAGCAGCCTTTTTGCTTCCTGGCAGGTTGATAATAAGAGAACGGTTCCTGATGCCTGCACGCCCGCGTGACAACACAGCCCTCGGAGTAATTAACATACTTGATGCTCTCATGGCTTCAGCAATGCCTGGTAACTCTTTGTCAAACAGTTGAGTCATAGCCTCAGGCGTTACGTCAGTGGGCGATACACCCGTGCCACCGGTAGTCAATACCAGGTCGGCATTATCACCTGAGATGGCTGATTCCACCACACGCACAATATCATCAACGTTATCAGGGACTATTGAATAGTGACAGAGTTGATATCCTTTGCTTATCATTAATTCTTTTAGGGCCGCACCACTAGTATCAACGCGTTCACCACGGGACCCTTTATCACTCATGGTAATAACAGCAAAACGAAAAGCACCTATTTCATTCTGCTGTTCGTCTCTAGGCTCCTTCTGCATTTCTTGCTTCAATTATTTTTTCTGATATCTGGGCTGGTACTTCCTCATAATGTGAAAACTCAACGGTAAACATTCCCAAACCTCCAGTCATTGAGGTCAAATCATTGGCATATGTCTGGACTTCTGCAAGCGGTGCCTGAGCAGAAATTATCTCATATTTTGCACTTGAGTCCATGCCCATCACCTTACCCCTGCGAGAGTTGAGATCTCCCATCACATCTCCGACATTATCCTTGCCAACTTTAACCACCATGTTCATGATCGGTTCCAGCAGAACGAGACCGGCCATGGGCGCAGCTTTTTTGAATGCAAGCGAGCCTGCAATCTTGAATGCCATTTCAGAAGAATCGACCGCATGAAACGAACCGTCATCAAGAACTACCTTGACATCAATAACGGGATATCCTGCAAGTACGCCTTTTTCCATCGCTTCTATAATTCCTTTTTCTACAGCAGGTCTATATTGTTGTGGAATGACACCACCTACTATCTTGTCAACGAACTCAAATTGTTCTCCAGGAACAGGTGAAATCTCAATCCAGCAATCACCAAACTGGCCGCGACCACCGCTCTGTTTTTTGTGTTTACCCTGTACCCGGGCTGTACTGCGGATGGTTTCCATATAAGGAATTTTGGGAAGACTCAACTCCATCTGAACCCCGAATTTCCTTTGAATTTTTGAACCGACGACCTCTATGTGTACCTGGCTCATACCGGACACCAGCACCTCACCTGTCTGCTGCTGGCGTGTCATTTTCAGTGAGAGATCCTCGTCAAGCATTCTGGTAATAGAAGAAAAAAGTTTCTCTTCATCCCCTTTTTTGGCACTTACTGCGTAGGAAATCACCGGGGCAAGTGGTTCGGGTGCTTCAAGTATAACTGGATTGTCAGCACCACAGAGCGTGTCGCCAGTGGTTGTATCTTTAAGTTTGGCAACCGCTACAATCATACCGGGACCGGCGCTGTCTACCTGTCGTTGACCTTTTCCCTCGATTACAAATAGGCTTCCGAAACGTTCACTTATCTTTTTATTGGCATTATAAAAGGTATCACCTGACAATGTTCCGGAGTAAACTCTGAAAATTGTCAGTCTGCCGGCATACGGGTCGGCCATGGTCTTAAAGACAAACGCTGAAAATGGAGCGTCATTGCTCGGCTGAAGTTCAATCTCCTTTTCACCATGTACAGCTGTTCTCGGATCAAGCTCAGAAGGGGCAGGAAGATAATCATTTATCACATCAAGAATTGCAGTCGTTCCATAGTTCAACGTGGCGCTGCAAACACAAACCGGGGAAACCTCTCCTGCTATAACAGCTGTTTTCAGACCTGCCTTGAGATCCTCCTCAGTTAAAGCTCCTTCTTCCAGGAATTTTTCAATGAGTTCATCATCTGTCTCCGCCACACTCTCCATCAAACCTTCCCGGTACATCGCTACATCATCAGACATTTCCGGGGGTAGTTCTGTTTCCGTCAGCGTACCTTTTCCTTTACCGTCAAACAGATAGGCCTTGCCGGTAATCAGATCTACCATACCTTTAAAGTTTTCTTCTGATCCTATCGGCAACTGTATAATCGCCGGATTGAGTGGCAATCTGTCTTTGATTTCATCGATGGTCTTATCAAAATCGGCTCGCTCCCGGTCCATCTTGTTTACAACGATCATTGAAGGGATCGTGTTCTCCGCGATCAGGTCAGCAAACTTTATCGTTTGTCCTTTTACCCCGAGCACCGCACCAATCGTAAAAATGGCACTATCGCTTACCTTGCTTGCAAAAATCGTCTCATTGTAAAAGGAGTCATCGCCGGGAGAATCAATCAGGTAAACTTCGGTCTTCTTCCAGGTGAAATTGTTAAATGAGGAATTGATAGAAATTTTGCGGGCAATCTCCTCATCATCGTAGTCCATTGAAGAATTACCATCATCAATCTTTCCCAAACGTTTGAGCTTTCCTGCAGTGTACAGCATGGCCTCGGCCAAAGATGATTTACCACTACTTCCATGTCCTAGAATTGCTAAATTTCTGACCATACTTGTATCCTGCATCTGTTTCTCCTCAAAATCTTCTGTTATTCATTTCAAACAACGAGTTTAGAATACATGATTAAATATTAGATACATGCCTCCGCGTAAAAGCACATCCCATATATTCAACTCAAAAGCAAGAAAGTCAAGCTTCATAAACGTTGCACAATGATTTAATAAGGATTTCCTTCAACTCCATTTATGGATTACCCTGTAATACATGATTGACTGGCATATTTTTTTCTAAATGAGTATGTTCGATCACGCAACCTAGAAGATTCTATTCATCAATCTGAACCCGATACTTTCAGCCCTGTGAGTCACTCTGTAAAATCATCAGAAAAAATTGTCAAATCAGCTGCGCTGGTTTCTGTTGCCGTGTTGTTCAGCAGAGTTCTTGGACTCATTCGGGAACAGATTTTTGCCGGACTTTTTGGGGCAGGATATGCGTATGATGCCTTCGTCGTTGCTTTTAGAATACCAAATCTTCTCAGGGACCTTTTTGGGGAGGGCGCATTGTCAGCAGCATTTGTTTCGGTCTTTTCCGACTACGATGCTAATCGTTCAAGAGAAGAAACCTGGCTCCTGGCCTCAAACGTTCTCTGCTTTTTCGCCATAACACTGTCTTGCATCATCTTAATTGGCATCTACTTCTCTGATTCCATTGTAAACCTCATCGCTTCAGATTACCGAAACCAGGATGGTAAGGCTGAATTAACGGCCACCATGACGATGATCATGATGCCGTTTCTGCTGTTCATTTCACTCTCCGCAGTAGTCATGGGTATCCTGAATACGCGCGGCAGGTTTTTTATTCCTGCCCTGGCCTCAAGTTTTTTTAACCTTGGTTCGATTGTCGGCGGTACCTCACTTGCTTACTATCTGCCACAATTTGGTTTCCAACCCATTGTCGGGATGGCCTATGGCACACTCATCGGCGGCTTTCTCCAACTTGCTGTGCAGTTGCCAACGCTGGCGAAAACAGGTTTTCATTTTACACCTCGGATCAACATTAAGGATTCAGGTCTCATTCGAATACTGAAATTAATGATTCCAGCAACCATAGGCCTGTCAGCAACCCAGATTAACATCTTCGTTGGAACCAGATTTGCCTCTTCCTGTGCCGAAGGTTCAGTCTCATGGCTCAATTACGCATTCAGGCTTGTGCAGCTGCCCATCGGCTTATTCGGAGTGGCAATTTCCATTGCGGCACTGCCGGTTCTTGCCAGATACGCATCCCAAAAAAACTATGTGGAGATGAAAGAAACGTTTATATCCTCTCTCACCATGGTTTTCTGCCTGACAGTACCTGCAACGTTCGGACTTATCATCCTGGCCGAACCTATTATTAGCATAATTTTCGAACATGGTGCCTTCACACCCGAAGATACAAAGGCGACCGCCATAGCTCTCTCACTCTATGCCATCGGTCTATTTGCATACGCTGCAAATAAAGTAATCGTCCCTGTATACTACGCCATCAATGCAACCCGTTACCCCGTCATTGCAAGCTTTATGGCAATTATTACCAATATACTCATAATTTCTTTTACCATAGAAACATTTCAACACAGGGCAATCGCACTTTCAACCTCGGCTACCATGATCATCAATTTTATATTTTTGATGGTCATTCTTTATTACAAGACAGGCGGGTATTCATTGACAATCTTTCTTAAAGGATTTGTAAAAATTGTTTTTGCTGCTCTGACAATGTCCGCTGTCCTCGCTATTGGCTTTAATTATCTGCAAAGATTTGAGGTCTCTTCTCTTCTCCTGCGAATTTCTTTTCTGGCGATTTCAATTACTGGCTCTGCTTTGATTTATGTCATCATACTCAACTATTTGGGCCTGCCGGAACTTGCATCTTTAATCGGCAGATTCAAGCAGAAATTTTTGTCACATTGAGTCTTGCTTCAAAGAGGTCACTTTTCTTTATCTTTCAATGAGTCTCTCAGAACTGCCAAATCGCTTTTCAAGGCCTCAATATCAGTTTTGGTGGCAATATCCATTTTTGCCACTGTGGACTTTACTGCGGCTTCGATCTGTTTCTTTAACTCTCCTTTTGACTCTTCAGAACGCTTGAGCAGATCACTAACCAGGTTTTTCCCTTCCTGTTCCGACAGCTTGCCTTTTTCAACAAACTCTCCGGCAATTTCTTCAACCTTCTCTTTGCTAAGAGACATCATACCAATACCGGTAAACATTGCCTTTTTTACTAAATCAATCATGATGATACTCCTCTCGTTTATGTGTTATGCAGCATTATCAAAAAAATCAGTGGCAAATTGAACTGCCTGATTCATAGACAAACTATTCTGTATTCCTGAGATGAGCAGATGTCCAAAGGAGTAATTAGATGCAAAATAATGAGTAAACTGTTTTAGTCTGCCCAGCCTTCTTTCAGGTACGAATCTCGCCTCCAGTAATGTAATAAAGCGTGAATAGACCTCACGTTCATTCGATAGAATACCGTTTGGTTTAACATTATAGAGTTCCTTGGCAATATCTCTGAATAACCATGGCTGATGTGCAGCGCCCCTGCCGATCATCAGCCCGGCAGCCCCTGACTGTTCCAGACATCGCCTGGCATCATCTACGGTAAATATACCACCATTGGCGATGACGGGTATTGATAATTTTGGAGTGACCTTCCCGAGAACAGACCAGCGGGGTTTTCTGCAAAACTTTTCACTATCCAGCCGGGCATGTATGGTGATGAGATCAACACCTAAATCCTGATACAGCTGACAGTTTTCTAGAAGTTTTGCAGGATCCCCCGTTTCTCCAAGTCTAATCTTTACACTCAAGGGAAGATTCGTTTGTCTTCTTAATCTTTTAATGATTGTTGTAACCGTTCCTCTCTGCCGGGAAAGCTCCAGCCCGGCACCCATTTTTCTTAATTGCGGAGCAGGACACCCAAGGTTTACATCAATTCCCTGCGCATGGAGCTCCGCAAGTCGATCTACGGCACATTCAAGTTCGATTTCCTGTGAGGTGAAAATCTGGTAGATTAGTGGTTTTTCAGCAGCATCTCTAACGAGAAATGGGGACCTCTTGTCGTTTTCACATGGCAGCCTTTTTGCAGAAAGCATTTCAGTAAAGAATAGACCGGCACCACCAAGCTGGACAATGAGAGACCTCAAGGCAGAATGCGATAAACCAACCATTGGAGCAAGGGCGAGTGGTATATCAACTTCCAGGTCTCTTATTCTCAATGCCATTTTCAAATGTTCGTGGAAGGTTTATATCCATCTAATCAGTACCAGACACCATTGCCAGTCCAATACCAAAATAAATGGCATCTGCGTCCGATATTACAGTTCAAGGTTGATCACCTGCTTAAAGTCAACCTGTTCAAGATTCCTGTAAAATTTCACATGTACTGAAAAATCCTGAACATCAATTTCATAGAATTTAACACCGACAATCACTCCAAAACACTTGAGAATATTTCCATCACCGAGTGTAATCTCGGTAACTATCTGCCTTCCGAGTAACAATCTTGCGTTTTGTCTACTTGAAATTTTAATTGAAAAACAGAGCCCACCTTTTGAGATATCGATAAGTTCTCCCCTGAAAGAACGTTTACCGGCATTTCCATAGGGATCAAGCAGAATATTTTTAACCTTCACTGCGATTGAGTAGCGTGCAGATTCACGTCTGTCGGCACCGGACATTTTCAGGAGTTCGGGTACTGTGTCGTATTTATTACAAAAACCTTCAAGCTTTCTTTCAATCTTGGGGTGATTTTTTTTCAAATCAAGAAATTTACCTCTGGATAAAACATGAACCTCCGATGCTGTCTGGGCAGCCATTGAAACCGTCCACACCGATACTGAAAAAAAAGGCCCGACACCGATAACCTCTCCCGGCTGCAGTCTTTTGAGAAATGATTCTTTATCACCGGATTGACAGGAAAGCGTTACTGAACCGGAATTAACAAAATAGAGACTTGCGTCATTTTCGCCGGCCCTGACAATTGTTTCATCTGAAGAGTAGCTTTCATGCCTCATGGCGTAATAAAGCGCATTAAACTCATCAGTACTCATTGTGTCATAAAGACCGCTCCAGACAGAAATGTGATGGTTATTGATCGTTGAACTTTTTTCTTCCTCTATAATCTCCCCAAGTCTGATGACCTCTGTTAAAGCGAGCGGGTTTATATCAAGCAGCTTATCACGCAGCAGTTCGGCAGTGGTATAATCTTTGTTACGTGCTGCATTGACAGCATTAGAGTACAATTTTCCTCCGGCCTTCTCCAGATCACCCTGGGCAATATACTCCTCTACACTCTGTTCAAGTTTTAGTATTGAAGAGGGGTTATTCGCCAGGCTGTCAATATCAAATTCACTGTCATATCGCTCTGAAGCCCCAAGAGATGTCTGCGCAGTATGACGGTATTTTGGTTCAACAATAGACAATGCATCTTTGGCGGCCACAATGACTGGATCACTTTGGTCCGTGAAGTCTTTTCTTTCTTCAATAAGCTGGTTCAATACCTCAATAACTTCTTTTTGTGGTGAAGATTTAAGGGCAACACAGATTTTAACAATCAACTCATTGGACGTCTCTTCGAGAAATGTTTGACGCGAGTGCAACAGTTCAACCAAAACATTGACAAGATTTTTATCTCCTCCTGCCTCCCCAAATTCCATGACAACTTTTATCATGAGACCATCATGCACCGACGGCAGGGAGGCAATCAATCGTTCCCGCAGGTTATCCTCGCTTATT
>RCNC010001367.1_pt1 | contig 16364 bp, 17 predicted proteins | sample 2041301 | NCBI WGS metagenome assembly RCNC01 (sample SAMN09708231, study PRJNA481090) | Marine sediment metagenome, whole genome shotgun sequencing project. | biome: marine sediment; feature: ocean; material: sediment; isolation source: Sewage treatment plant 13A marine sediment (STP13A) ... | reverse complement strand
GCTCCGTCTCTCCCTCCCCCTACAAGGCCAAGGAAGAGCTGTCACAGCCAGAGAAAAGGTGTCAGGAACCTTTTCTCACGGAGTCGCCCGGCACAAATCTGGCCGTGACAGGGGGATTGCACCAAATGCCCCGACCCGCCCCTCCCTTACTTGATGGCCTCTGCGCCCATCCGTGTGATTCTTTGGAAAATGACACTAGCGGAAGGTGCGGGAGAAATCAACGAGATGTTGGTATGGCCGCGAACTCGTAGGTTGACAAACGCCCCGGGACCTTTCACCATAATGGGTCCTACGGGCTGTACAAAAGAATTCAAAGAGCAGAAAAAGGGGGTAGAGATGATGGGTTCGACAGGGAAGAGGATGGCTTGCTTCGTCTCGATCATGATGGTGGCCTCAGCGATTTTGTGCTTCGTTGCCGTCTCAGCGGTAACGGGCCAGGAACCGAAAGACCCCACCCCGCAGGCGACCCCTGCCGCGGGGGAGAAGGCGAAGAGCGCGGAGAGTGACCATCCGCGGGTGGCCATGAAGACCTCTATGGGCGAAATCGTTCTGGAACTCGACCGAAAGCGAGCCCCCGTCACGGTGGAGAACTTCCTCCAGTATGCGAAAGACGGGTTCTACAACGGCACCGTGTTCCATCGAGTGATTCCCGATTTTATGATTCAAGGCGGTGGGATGGAGCCCGGAATGAAGAAGAAGCCGACCCGGGATCCGATTCGCAACGAGGCGACCAACGGCCTGAAGAACAAGACCGGAACGATCGCCATGGCCCGGACCTCTGTCGTGGACAGCGCAACGGGGCAGTTCTTCATCAACTGCAAGGACAATTCCTTCCTGGACCATCGGGACACATCGTCCGGGGGATACGGATACGCCGTGTTCGGCAAGGTGGTCGAGGGAATGGACGTGGTGCGGAAGATCGAAAAGGCTCCTACGGGGGCGAAGGGGGGGAGCCGCGACGTGCCGTTGGAAGATATCACGATCGTCTCGGTTGAAATTCGGAAACCCTGATATTCGGGGGAAAACTCCCGCTTATCCGTCTTGTTCGTTGATCATCTTGTAGAAGTCCTGTGCGACGCCCGGCAGTACCAGATAGAGACCGATTCGTACCACCCACGGGGGAAAGGCTTGTTTCACGGGGGAGTGCATCTCGTAGTTGATCCGGGTCCCGCCGGCGATTTCTTTCACCTCGATCCTTCCATGACTGCTTGCCAGGTCATCCTTGTCCGCCCTCCAGAAAATCAGGCGCTGTTCGGGTAGCGTTGCCATCCAAATGATGGAATCGAAGTCACTGACGGGCCAGGGAGGGGAGACAGCCATTCGGTACCGGGTCATGGTCTCTGTCCTTGCCAGGGGCGTGATCCGGGAGAAGATGCGGAGAAACTGGTCCCACTCTTCGATGTTCTGCAGCGCAGCCCACGTTGCCTCTGTTCCCGTATCCGCCACGACCTGTATGCGCAACCAGGCGATCGCCTCTGTTCTCTCCTGTTCGATAAGTTCGACGCGGAAGCCCTTTGGGGGAATGCCTCCTTCGGAGGTCTCTTGTTCGGTATGTCCAATTGCAGGCCAGCCGGACAGGGCGAGCAGGTAAAGGATGATAAGTGGGTAGAAACGCTTCGTGCAAGAACGCATTCGGATGCCTCCAGAGGGGCCACTCTGTGGTTGCTCTTGTCTCACTGGTAACGATGCCTCCTGGGAGAAGAAAGTTACGTCCATGCCCGCCCTTTCCCGGGATATCGGTCGATTTCCGGACGCAATTGACCCCTTCCGATGTGGGATTGCAGGAAAGGGTTGTCTTTCTTACAAAATATATTCTATAATATAAAATAGATTTGCCGTGCATCTCATGCCGGGAGGGAGTCTGCGTTGTCTTCGATCCCCTTCGATCCCCATCTGCGCTTCGGCCAGTGTGTACTGGGACGATACCAGGTTTTCAACATTGTGCGCCACGAGAAGGTCTTCAGCCTGACGAAGGCCTATGATCTGGTGGAAGACGAGCCCGTGTATCTTTGTGCTTTTCCCCGGGCCATGTTCCGGAATTTCCCGCAGGCCCGTGCGCAGATGCAGTTTCAGGCAGAGCAGTTGAGGCGGCTTTCCAGCCCGTTCTTGCTGAACCTTCTCGCCGCCGGCGAGGTAGAGGATTTGTTCTTCTTCGTTGAAGAACACCCCCGGGGGGAATCTCTCGCTCAAATCATTCGGGAGAGGAGAGAACGGAACCAGCCCTTTTCCGACCGGGAGGCACTGGGCCTGTGCTGGCTGCTCTGCCGGGCGCTGGAGGGCGTGCAACAGTCGACCGTTCACGGGTTCCTGCATCCCCAGGATATCTACATCGAGCCCTGGCCTGATGGCCCGATTCCCTTCTATCCAAGGATTGCCCACATCGGCATCCGAGCTATGCTCAGGGCGGTCCGGATGCCCCTCGAAGGGCTGGAGGAAGAGGCCGCTTGTTATGCATCTCCGGAATTCGATGCGTACGGGCCCCTCCAGAAGCAGGTAGACGTGTACGGGGTGGGTGCGATCCTGTATGGACTGCTGACGCTTCGAGCACCGACAGGCTGCTTCGTGCGACCGAGCAGCGTGCGTCCCGGGCTTTCCAGGGCGCTCGATCGGATTCTGCTCCGTGCTCTCGATGAGGAGCCGGATTCGAGGTACGCCACTCCGTCTGCTTTGGCCATGGCCATGGAGGGCCTGTGGGTCCTGGGGACCCGTCGACAAGAGCTGGAGATGGCCGCGGACCGGCTCTCGGTGGGACGGGTGTCGGAGGCCGGCGCCAGGCGTGTGGTGGACGCTCCGGAAAGGGGCAGGCGTCGGTGGAAGACGCGGGAAAGGCCCCCAGAAAAGATGCCTGCGACGTGGGGCGCCTTGTCGCTCGTTTTCTCGGACAAGGTTCGTGCGGCATGCCTGGTTCTTCTGACGCTGCTGAACCTGGGCCTCTTCCTTGGGGCGGTCATGGAGGCGGGATCATCCCGGGGACGCGATCTTCCCGACGCTAAAGAATTCCACAGGTGGGAGTCGATGTTCTCTGATGCAGGGCTCGGCGGGCCGGCCCGCCCGACCGGGGCCGGGTAGGGGGCCTCCAAGTCGATGGCCCTTTCGGATGGATCATGGGGATGGCCTTGAAGGTTTCAAAGAAGATAAAGGGGGCGAGCCCAAGGTTTTTCTCAAAAGCTGCGCTCGTTGTGACGATACTTCCTTTATGGGCGCTGTGGGTCTATGCGTATGCGACGCTCGAGACCCTCCAGAGCGAGGTGGAGGCCCTGCCGAGGTTCTACGGCATGTACCTGTACAAGGAGCATGTTCAATCCCGGCTCGAAGGGGTAGCCCGAATGATGACCCTGTTTGAAGTCCAGGGGGGCGAGGAAATCGAAGAGGGCCGGTTCGAGGGGCTTACGCAGAATGAATGGGAGCGCTTCGACCTCTTCTCCGGGCCGGAAGAGGCGCTTATCGTGGTGGAGAGGGCAGGGTTGCGCATCCTGTATCCGTCCGAACCGCCCTATGGGTCGGCTGTATTCCTGGGCGAACCGGAGGGTAGGGAGGCCTTCCTTCGCACCTTGCGGCGGATGGATGAGAACGGGTTCCGAGGCGGCTATTTCTCGATCGACACCTCCGACTCTCCTGGTGGGTCGAACAAACGAAGTTGGTTTCTCGCTGTGGCGCCCGTGGGAGAACACCTGATCGGCGTCCTCCCGGTGCCGGAGGAACAAATCAGGCTGTCCGGGGGAATTTTGGAAGAGGCCCAGGAGAACCTGCTGGAGCGAAGGCAAAGGCGGTTCGTCCGGCTCACATTGCCGGTTGTCATCCTCAGTTCTTTGTTCATCGTGCTCCTCTACCGCCAGAGCAGGCAATCGAATCGCGGTAGGGGCACGTAGGGGCTTTCCGTGGAGAATCACGAGAAGATACACATCTTGTTTCTGGGGCTTGACCATCGGCTGCTGTGGCAGTTGACCCGAACGCTTGCCCATCTCGAAGACCGGATCGTGATCGATTGCGTGAAGGATCCTTCTGCGGCAAAGGAGATCTGCGACCGGGAGTCTGTCAATGTCATTGTTGTAGACGGGTGGGAACAGGCCTGGAAGGCCGCCCGTCATCTGTCCGGGGATGAGGCCTTTGAAGGCGGGGCTTGGAAGTGGATCATCGTTGCGGAATCCCTCCCCCTGGAATGCCTGCCCGCAGGAAGGCTCTCCCCCTCTGCCGTGTTCCTGGAAAAACCCTTCAACCCGAAGGAGTTTCCTTCTTTTCTGCTGGAAGTCGTCGAGCGCAGGGAAATCCCCGAGGAGCGGGAACCTCCAGAGCCGCTCTCGGAAGAGATCTCCCTGCCCCTTACGCCCGGGGAGAGCTATCAGGAGCCTGAGGGCGCCCGACCTCCTGAGCAGGGGGCTGAGGAGATGGCCGGACCCGGTACCGAAGCTGAGATGGAACGTACCGAAGAGGTTGCCGAGTCTGTTGCTGAACCTGTTGCCGAACTGGTCGAGGATGCATTCCATCGCCATGTGGATGAGGGGTTCGCCCGTCTTAGCGAGAAAGACTGGAACGGAGCCCGAGAACAGTGGTCGGCGGCCTTGAAGATCCGGCCGCACGACGTGCGTCTCCAAGCCAACCTCAGGCGGCTGGAAGGGATGAAGGGACAGGACTAGCCGGGTGACTTGGAGGTTCTGAACGAAGGAGGATAAGCATGCAAAGAGTGATCGACGTGGCCAGCGCTTTTGCCCTCTCGGTAGCCAGGCTGGGAGCGGGGCTGAAGGCGGGCCCTCTGGGGAAGCGGCCGGAACAACTCCTGGAGCTCTACGAGTTCGAGGCATGCCCCTTCTGCCGAAAGGTAAGGGAGGCTCTCACGTTTTTGGACCTGGATGCGGTGGTCTACCCTTGCCCCAAGGGAGGGCCAACCTATCGGCCGAAGGTCGGGGAAGAGGGGGGGAAGACACAGTTTCCCTTTCTGAAAGACCCGAACACCGGGGAGAACATGTACGAATCGGATGAGATCGTACGTTACCTCTTCGAGAAGTATGGAAAGGGTCCGGTCCCCTTCCTGTACGCCGGGGGCCCCGTCTATCTCCTCACATCTTCGATCGGCATCCCTCTTCGGGGGATGAAGGGCATGCGCTACACTCCCTCGAGGAAGCCGGAGCAGCCGCTCGAGTTGTACAGCTTCGAGGGGTCACCGTACTGCCGGATCGTCCGGGAAACGCTCTCGAGCCTTGAAATCCCCTACGTGCTTCACAATGTGGCAAAGGGCAGCCCGAGCCGGGCCGCCTTTGTCGAGCGGTCCGGGAAGATGATGGTCCCCTATCTGGTCGACCCGAATACCGGGACGGAGATGTTCGAATCCGCTGATATCAAGAACTACCTTCTGGCTACTTACGCCGCTTGAAGGCTATTTTAATATTGCCTTGCGAAGGCTTTCAATCTCCTCCAGGAGAATGAGGTGGGATTCGATCACATTGCGACAGATCTGCGGCAGGACGACCCCCACGATCAGAACCAGGAAGAATACGATAGTCCCCAGCATGGAGCCCTTGAAATAGAGCATGAGGGCCACCGAAACGAGGAGGGGGAGGAGGGAGATGATCTGGATCATCCGCCATCTCTGGAGGGTTCTCTCTGTGAAGGCTAGCCTCGTGGCCTTGTCCGTCATATCCGTCTCCTTTTCCTGGGGTTCGACCGAGTCCTCATTCATGATTTAGTTTGGAAATCGATCGGTTGTCAAGTCCTGATACCCTTTCTCAGGGATTGGGATCTTTTTTCATGTCCTCCAGATCCGTGTAGCCTACCGCCCAGAGAAAATCCCCCGGGGGCATCGGGAGAGCCGGCGCCTCCACGTCCATCATCCGGTCCTGCTTGTTCTCCGGGATCTCCACGGCAAAAGGCAGGACAATGACAAAGGGGAGAGGGACCCTTCGGAACAGCCTCCTGGGGATCCCGTAGCCATAGCGGACGTGATGGCCTCCGGCGAGAACAACAAGCTGCTTTCCCTGTCCTTCCGGGCTCTCGAGGTACTCGGCTGCCGTCTGGGCCATGGCCTCGTCCCAGAGAACCTGAACCCGATAGAATGCTTCCGTATCCTGAGGACCCATGTGGTGAGCCGCGAAGATCGCCTCGGTCGCGGCCCGGTGATGGGGGTCGTTCAGATCCATGTCCGGAAGGCGGTCGGAAAGATCGGATTCGATCTCTTCGACCGGTCTTTCTCGGACCGCTTTTTTCAGGGCGTCCTCCATGTTGAGGGCCAGGACCTTGATCCGATGCTCACGTGCGTACCCCAGGATCTCCTCGTAATAGGGGAAGGTGTGGCCCCAGTGCAGGGTCCAGAGTCGACGAAACCCCTCTTGATCCATCTCTCCCCGGAGATACGCATCCAAGTCGGCCTGCGTGTCCCTGGGCAGCATCTCGAGCCCGAGGGCCAGGTTCTTGGGGGATCTCTCGTGAAGGCCTTTGAATACGGTGGACTGCACGGCATGGTCGTCCAGGCTGTCGTGGGTCTCACCGACGTAGATGACCCGGTAGCGGCACAGGTACTCGAGGAGCTGCGGCTCGGAGACGATTTGTCCCGTTGCCAGGTGTAGGATCTGTCCCTTCTGCAGGGTGGCAGGATCTTTGTAGGGAGATTCCACGTTCAGATGGGTCCTATGGGCCGCGCATCCGGCCAGCAGGGCGAGCAGAGAAACGTACAACAGTGGAAACGTAGAATATCTCATCTCAATTTACAGGGCCCAATTCGCTTGCAAGATACCCCACGATGGAATCGGCCTGGCATTCTGTCGTAGATCCGGTGTCTTTTGCCACCATTCGGTTGACCGTCAGGCGCCATTCCTGTTCGGACTTGCGGTACAGGTAGACGGGTTTGAGGGAATGGCACCGGGCGCACTTGCTCTGGAGCAGGTCTCTTCCCACCGCAGCGCTGACCGTTCGTTGTGTGTCCCCCGACTGAATCGTGACCATCGGCCCTTTGGCCCAGAGCGCCATCCGTTGCAGGCCGGTGAAGCCCACGACGACGAAGGCAATGGTGAACAGGATCACACCGAGATAGGGGAGGGCCGGGAAGTACTTCTTGAAGACACGCACGACCAGATGCTTGACCAGCAGCAGGGGGAAGAGCAGGAGGCCCAGAGCGGCGTGCGTGACGAGGGGCGTGGGCAGAAGCGGCCCGTTCGACATCAGTTTCGGGATCATGATCACGAGGAAGGCAATGTACCCGGCGGAGAAGAACCATCCGAAGGTGCGATGGGTCGTTCGCAGATGCCGGGCCCCTTCGCTTTTGCCGAGCCTCCCCAACAGAGACATCATCGTCAAGACTGCGACCAGACCGCACAAAAGCCAAAGGACGGACAGGATGGAGGAAATCATATCTACTCCGAGCCGATCGTTCGTTTTTCAGTCGCCATCAGGGCCTGAATCGCCTCTGACATCCTCTCTGCGTGTTCCTGGGGCGTCCTCGCGGCCCCGACCCGTTCGCGCAGGGCATCCCACTCCGGGCGGCCGTAGAGCTGGTGGCACCCGATGCAGAGGCCTTCCCTCTCCACGAGGTGCCGCTCGGAAGGGTCCATGGGGCGGACATTCTTGTAGGTCATCGTCTGGACCTGCTCGCCTTCCCGGGTGATCAGGGTGCTCAGATCGTGCGGGAACGGGATCGCCGGAATCTGGGTCTCGGTCCGGTCAGCGCCCGGGATGTCGCCTTCATGAGCCCGCGCCAGATTGCCGAACCTTCCGCCGTCGATTCCGTAGCCCAGGGCCTTCGGGTCTGCGTGACAGCTCTCGCATGTGCGGGCGTTTCCCGCGATCGTGTGAGGTTGCGCCGGGTTCATAGCGATTCCATAGGTCTCCAGGGACGAAGTGAACGGCTGATTAAGGGATACGATTTCACCGTCCTTGTCGACAAAGGTGGCCATGACCTGGCAGCCCGTCGTGACCGGACTGATCCTCTGTTCCTTGTTTCGCGCAAGGGCCGGTCGTTCCCAGCGCAGATAGCTCCGGGTCTCGACGAGTCTTCCGGGCGTCGAGACGTTCCCGGTACGGCCGACCGGGTCGTGGGCATGCGTGGAGGCGAGCCAGTCGCGCTGTGTCTTCACGCCTCCTGTGGTTCTTCCCGAAAAGTCCTCTTTGAGATGACAGCCGTAGCATTGTGGCACCCAGACGGCGTGACAGCTGTAGCATTCCAGCTTGTTCGTATGGGGCACGGATGCCATGGCCACCCGGGCTCGCAGGTTCCCCCCCTCTCCAGCCCTGACGACAGATTTGGCAAGCGGTGTCTCGTGCACCTTTCCCTTCGAATCCGTTACCAGCACTTCGTTCGCTTTCTTTACCACGTTCCCGAAAGGATTTCCCCGTGCCGTCAGCAGGTATTCCTTTCCGTCCTTGTGCAGGATCCCACGAGGGGCCTCTCCCAGTTGCAAGGCGTCGCCGTGGCCTACGGGCAACTGCCAGGGAAACTTCTTTGGGGTGCCGTGACAATCCTCGCATTCGATTTCAACCGCGTGATCTGTCGTGGGGTAGATGTTGCCGTCGCCATGCACGTCGATCGATGTGTGGCAGTCCGCGCAATCGATGCCTCGTTCGAAGTGCACGTCCGGACCGACGTGGAAGTAGCGCTTCTTGTGAAGCTTCCATTGGGCTGTGGCATCCTTCCTCCATGGGGACTCGTAGGGGAATTCCATGATGCCCACAAAGGATGTGCCGATGCGTTTGCCCCTCGTGTGGCAGCGTGTGCACTGCACGGAGGGGATCTTGATCGTGATTTGGTGGCGTAACGGACGGTCCACTTCGTCCTTGAAGATTGCCGGATCGCCGCCTTGATAGAAGGCGTCGTTGCTGTAGAGAACGTGGCACGCCGAGCACCCGCCTGCCCGACGGTCGCCGCGGTCCTTGGCACCGTCTGTCCACACGTGGCAGCGGGCGCATTCCTTCCTGTAGTAGTCGACCATCATGGCCGCCGGCTCGCCCCACAGCTTCACCGCTTCCGGGTACGTGACGAGCCTTTCCACGCTGGAGAGGTAGTCGATGGCCTCTTCCCGGATCGCTCGAGCGACCCAGGTCTTGTAGGTCTTCGATCCGGCTACCGGGACCTCGGTAAGGGGATCGTCCAGGGCAAGATTTGCGTACTTGCGCACCCCGATCGGCAGGAGTCCGTTCGCACAGAGCGTATTCGAGAGGATCCCCATGGTCGTACTCATCAGGCTTCGTTCCACACGGTACACGTGGTGGTTCTGGCCGAGGGGATCGCTCGCGAAGCTCGTGACCTTCATCACGGTGGCCTTCCGGCTGTGGCACTTTCCGCAACCCTTGTACTGGGCCACGATCCACATGTTCCCCGGGTTGGGTACAAGGGCCGTATGCGCCGCCTCCCTTTCGCTTGCCTCCGCATCCCCCTCGTGGCAGACCACGCACCCCTTTCCCTTCCCGCCGATGGACCGGATGAAGGCCATCTTGGGATGGATGACTTCGATTCCCTGATGGCAGCCCAGGCAGCCCTGCTGACCGGCTTCGGAGGGGGGAAGGGACTGAAAATCCTCGAGATGTGCGGCCTTGGTCGCCCGGGTCGAGGCAAGGTCGGTCTCGTGCCCGCAGCCGCAGAGGAACGTTCCCTGTTCCACTTCCAGGCCAATGAAGGCTCCGCAGGAGCTGCATTGCACCCCGCTCGGGGCCCCCAACAGGGATGCCGGCAGGCACAACAGGAGGCAGAGACTCAGCAACAGAATCATGCCCTGCAGGCGTCGAGGCTGGTCCGTCATAGAGTTCTTCATCCTTAACCGGCTCAACCGGCAACCGTGCAGATCGATTCGTATTGTCTGGCGACTCGAGTCCTCAAGGTGTGGAGGCAGGCCTGGCAGAACTTCTCCTCATCCGAATCGAGTAATGCCACCTCGACGGGTTTAAAGGGCACCGTCTTGCCGCAGAGCACCAGAATCTCTTCCGGCCACATGAAGCCCCCGCAACAGGCGTGGGCCGGTATCAGGCTCGTGTCACAGATGTGGATTTTCATAACCCTCTCAAGCTTCCGGTATGGGCCCGAAATGCCCCTCAGGATCCTCCAGCCACGCCCGAATCACGCCTGCCATACGGGCGGCCTGGGCCCCCTCCATGATGCGGTGGTCGAACGTTGCGTTGATGTCCAGGACACTGACGATCTTGATTTTGCCTTCCACGACGGCGGGCACCTCCTTGACTGCACCGAGGGCCAGCAGGATGGGGACTCGAGAATACGGGACCAACGGGACATAAGCGGCCTCCAGCCCGAGGACGCCTATGTTCGTTACCATGATCGAACCGAACATGTCTTTCGGCATGCCGAAGGAGGACATATCCAGGTTGAGGGTGTAAGCGAGGAAGCTTACGAATCTCAGGATGTAGTTCATCAGGAACAGGGGCACCAGGTCAAAGGACCTGCGGCTCTTCTCCAGAGCCTTGTCCGTCCCCTTGCGGACGGACTTCACCTTCTCCTCCATCTCCCCGACGATTTCGGAGAGCGACTTCTGTTCCACGTCGAGGAGAGTCGCGCCGGAGAGGTCGAGCTTGCCGGTCTCCTCATCCCGGAGGACAACCTGAAAGAAGACCCCGATATGCTCGCGCAGGTAGACACGGTTGAAGCGCAAGAGGGCATTCGCGTCCGGCATCTTCTTCAATGCCTCGGCTGCGGCCCGGGCCACGAGATGGCTGACCGTCAGCCGGACGCCGGTCTTCTGGCGAAAGGCCTCGATGTAGGCTGTCGCCCGGTCCATGTGGATCTGCATCGTCCCGTATACGGACGGATCGTATGCGGTCCGCCAGGTGCCGATGGCGATGCGCCGGAAGGGGGTGATGTCCTTCTTGTGGACGAGTTCCAGGTTCGGCATGCCTTTTCCTCCATGAGGAGTTCCAAGGAAGCCCAAGGGCCCGCGAAAGAATAATTTCACATTTTCGCATCTCATCTTCGGGTCATCTTTGGCCGCTCCTCAATCACAAGGTCCTCAGAATAGTCGTACTATTCCTGCGGCCTTGCTCAATCGTCACGACCAAACCTGACCCAAATCTGAGCGCGAAACCCCACCCGCAAAATGAGACAGATCGCCTCCCCCACTGTGAAATGATTCTTTCGCGGACCCTAGTCAGAGAAGAAAGTCTCTTTCATTTCCACGGTCAGCCCATCGCTGTCCTTGAGCCGCCGGGCAAGGCCCTCGATCTTCGGCAGCTCGTAGGCGAAGAAGTACCGGCACGTGTAGAGCTTGCCCGTGTAGAAATTGCGTTCCGACTCGATGGGGTCCTCTTCGAGCGCCTTCTGGGCCGTGATGGCCTGCACGAGCCACTGCCACGCGATGGCGATGATTCCGAAGAGTTCCAGGTAGAGTGTCGCATCCGCCAGGAAGAGATCGATCTTCCCCTCCGCGGCAATGCCGGTCAGGTGGCCGGTCACCTCCTTGAGCATCTCGATGGCCCCTTCCAGTGCGTCCCCGTGCCGTGCCAGGGGCTCGAGGGTCCGGGCCTCCTCGATCGTCTGCGCCAACTCCTGCAGGTAGAGCATGAAGGCCTTGCCGTCCTTCATCACGACCTTTCGGCCGAGCAGGTCCATTCCCTGGATCCCGGTCGTGCCCTCGTGGATCGGGTGGATGCGCATGTCACGGTAGTGTTGTTCGAGGGGAAACTCGTCGCAGTATCCGTAGCCTCCCAGGCACTGGAGGCCGGCGCTCACCGAGAGACTGCCCATCTCGGAGGGGTAGGTCTTGGCGATGGGCGTCAGCAGGTCCAGGAGCAGTTCGCAGCGTTCCTTCTCTTCTCCTTCGAGCACGTGGGAGAGGTCGACAAACTTGGCGCATTGGAAAATGAGCGACATGGAACCCTCGACCACGGCGCGCTGGAACAGGAGCATACGCTTCACATCTGCGTGCTGGATGATCGGCACCTGGGGCTGGGTCGGGTCCTTGGAGGTGATGGGCCTTCCCTGGGGTCGCTCCTGGGTGTACTGGAGGGATGCGTAGTAGGCGGCAGAGGCGATCGCGGCGGCGCTCATTCCCACGTCGATCCTGGCCTCGTTCATCAGCTGGAACATGTAGCGAAGACCCTTGTGGGGTTCTCCCACGAGCCAGCCGCGGCAATCGTCGCCCTCGCCCAGGCTGAGCTGGGTGATCGGTGAACCCCGGTACCCCAGTTTGTGATAGATGCCGGTGGTGAGCAGGTCGTTGTCCTCGAGGCCTCCGTCCGCCCCGATTCGCTTCTGAGGGACGACAAACATGGAGATCCCCTTCACGCCCAGGGGGGCGCCTTTGATCCTTGCCAGGAGCAGGTTGACGATGTTGTCCACGCCGTCGTGATCCGCGGCGGAGATGAAGATCTTCTGCCCCTTGATCTTGTAGTACCCCTCGTCCGTGGGTTCGGCCGTGGTCGTCAAGTCGGTCAGGGAACTGCCTGCCTGGGGCTCGGTCAGGGCCATGGTGCCCTGCCACTCGCCACTGAACATCCTGGGCACATAGGTCTCGATCAACTCTTCAGAGCCGAAGCCCTCGATCAGGCTGGCTGCGCCACCGGTCAGGAAAGGGTAGACGCTGGCAGAATAGTTCGCGGCACAGAAGATGAACCGGAAGGCGTTCATGACCTGCATCGGCATCTGCTGTCCGCCCCTCTCGTAAGAGGAATGGGCTCCGATCCAGCCTCCCTCGCCGCACTCCTTCATCAGGGTCCGGACCATGGGCAGGACCTTTACCCTGCCGTCCACGAACTCAGGCGGGTTCCTGTCCATCTCGACGAAGTAGGGGTGGAGCAGGTCCCTTCCCATCTTTTCGCCCGTGTCCAGGACCATCTCGAAGATTTCTCGACTGTGGTCCTCAAAACGCGGGTATTGCGTGATGGACTCGACGTCCAGGATCTCGTACAGAAGGAATCTCAGGTTCCTCATGCTCACGTATTTCTCTGCCACGGGCTCTCTCCTTATTAGCTGCTTGGCGTCCTGTGTAGTTCGCTATGTTTCGGGGGTCGTGGCTTTCGGTACTGCCCAGGGTTCCCTCTCCTATTTGCTTGGGCTCCTCCTGGAGTCTCAGGACGCCCTACCTGGCAATGATCCGGTTCTTCTCCTTTGTGAGTCGGGAAATCCGCTCGCCTCTCAGGGTCAAGTGGTGGACAAGAATGGGGTGTTGAAATCAACCGTAACGGGCGCTGAAGGTGATGTCAAGAAAGCGGGAGGCTGGACATGAATTGGGTCTCCTGTGTATCCTGCCCTCGAGATGTCGACCGGTAGGAGACCTCAAGAACCTGGAAGGAGTCAGGGATGTCGGATCAGTTAAAATCTGTTGATGAATGGAAGGGTTGGAAGGAGTGGGGCACGGTCACGCTGCAAACAAACGGCGCCTATCCGGAGATCGGCCTCCTCACCCTGAATCGTCCGGAAAAGCTGAATGCCATCAGTGTGGAGATGATGGATGACCTGCACGGGTGCCTGGAATTCCTGAGCCACGCCTTTGATTGCCGGGTCCTGGTGATGCGTGGGGCGGGCAAATTGTTCTGTTCCGGTGTGGACCTGACCACGCGTCCGGAGGCGGAACAGGACCTTGACTGGGCCGAGTTCCCGGACAAGGTCAAGACCTCCTGGCAGATCCAGCACGAGCTGAGTTCGGTGATCGCCAAACTGCGACGGATTCCCCAGCCGATCATCTCGGCCGTCCACAGGGTGGCGGTCGGTGTGGGGATGGCCATTGCCAACGCGAGTGACATCGTCGTTGCATCGAAAGGCACCCGGTTCATCAACGCCTTCATCAAGATTGGCTTCAGCGGCGCGGACTGCGGGTCTTCTTATTTCCTCCCACGGATTCTCGGGTTCCACCGGAGTGCCGAGCTTCTGTACTCGGGCCGGGACTTATCGGCGGAAGAGGCCCATGAATGGGGATACGTGAACTTCCTCGTCGAGAAGGACGAGGACGTGGTTCCCCGGGCCGTGGAGTTCGCGGCTGAATACATGCTGACCCGGAGCCCCCTTGGGTTGCGGTTGACCAAGGAGGCCCTGAACTTCAACATGGATGCCGGGGGGCCGGAGGCAGCCATAAAGCTCGAGGACAGGAACCAGGTGTTGTGCGGGGAGACGGAGGATGCCCTGGAGGGAGTCACGGCCTTTTTCGAGAAGAGAAGGCCCAAATACGGATCCCGCTAAGTGCTCTGGCTCATAAATAGGATGACGTATTCAATGTCGGATATTGCGAGCGTCAGCGAAGCAATCCCCCGGCCTCTCTTGCAGGACAACACGGAGCCGGGAGATTGCTTCGGTCGCTGTCGCTCCCTCGCAATGTCCGAAGTTTTCGTCACCGTATTCGTGTGCATCAGTACCATGCATCAGTACTAAGTATCCCCTGGCGTGACCAGACCTCTTGGAGAGAAAAGGTTGAAAGTGCTTCCCCCCCGGCTTGTTCTTTTCGTTGTGACGCTGCACCTCGCATTGGGCTGCAACCCCTGCAACGACACGGACAGGGTCGTTCTGAACGTGAACGATCACGCCTTTGCCGGGCCTGAGTTCGCGGTGGTGACCTTCAACCTTCTGCACGGATTCGGGGACGCCGTGAACGACGCCACTCTGGACGACCGGCTCGACATCGTGGCCCAAGAGATGATCACAACGCTTCCGGACGCAGTCCTGTTCCAGGAGGCCTCGGTGACGCTCCCGGAGACCCACTGCAACGTGATCGAGACCCTGACGGATCGGGTGAACACAGCCCTTTCGGCAGAGGGCAAGAGCTACAACCGGGTGTACGCCCGTTCGAACGGGTCGGCAGATCTCATCGGCTTCGAAGAGGGTTCCGCGGTTCTGAGCCTGCACGAAATCCTCTCCTCAGACGTAACCATCTACCAACACAACCCGAGCAGCCTGCCGGATTTTCGTATTGCCCTCCGGGTAACCCTCCGCGGTCAATCCGGGCACATCGATCTCTTCGGGACCCACCTGACCAACCGGGAAGACATGGAAGGCCCCGAGCTGGTGCGAACCCTACAGGCAAGGGAGCTTGCCGAGATGATCATCCCGGGAAGGGGGAATGCCAACCCGGTCGTGGTGGGTGGGGACTTCAACGATCCTCCGGGCACGGAGGCCATCGAGGAGATGACCGACGCGGGCGCCGTCGACATGTTTGCCGACCAGAACCCCGGGGTGCCGGGTTACACCAGCTTTGGCGGGTCCTTTGACATCACAGACCCGACCGAGGAGCCGTACAAGCGGATCGATTACCTCTTCTTGTTAGATGAAGGGGGAGAGATCACGGGAAGCGAGCGGTTTCTCGACACGGCCAGGGACATCGATCCGGGCCCGGGGGAATCCTGGTTGTGGGCATCGGACCACGTTGGGGTGAGAGCCACCTTCCGGCCGTCAGGGTACTGACCCCGGACGAGGGAGTGGGATGAAAGCGGAAGATGTTCGGAAACGATTGAAGAAGCTTGGCACCAGGGAAAGAGCGGAGGTGTCCCAGAGGTTCTTCAAGACGGGTCCGGGCCAATACGGGGAAGGGGACGTATTCCTGGGTGTGCGCGTCCCTGAGCTGAGAAGGCTGGCAAAAGAGTTCAAGGATCTTGCCTCGAGGGAGATCCAGGGTTTACTCCGGTCCGAGGTCCATGAGGAAAGGCTCGTGGCCCTCCTCATCCTCGTTCGCAACTACCCGAAGGCAGATCAAGAAGCGCAGAAACGTATCTACGGTCTGTACATGGGGCATCTCCGTTTCGTAAACAACTGGGACCTCGTAGACGTTTCTGCCGAGCATGTCGTGGGTGCCTTCCTGCGGGATAAGGACAAGAGCCCTCTCTATCGATTGGCGAGATCGAAAGACCTGTGGGAGAGAAGGGTCTCCGTACTGGCGACATTCCACTACATCAAACGGAACGAATTCTCCGAGACCCTGAAGATCGCAAGGATGCTTCTCTTGGATGAGGAGGACCTGATTCACAAGGCCGTGGGATGGATGCTCCGCGAGGTGGGGAAGCGGGATCTGGCGGTGGAGGAAAAGTTCCTGAAGACGCACTACCTAAAGATGCCACGCACGATGCTTCGCTACGCGATCGAACGATTCCCGGAGCCGAAGCGGCAGCGATACTTGAAGGGCAAGCTGTAGCACATATTCTCGCTGGAATAGGGATCAGGGATCGGGGGTCAGGAAGCAGCAGGCCAGCCCCGAAGAAGTGAGCCCATTTCTGGATATTGCGAGGAGCAAGGGCCTTGCAAGGCGTAGCGAAGCGGAGATGGTGAGAAATTGCAGCGACGCGGCAATCCCCCAGCTACGCAGGCCGTCATTCTCGCGCACGCGGGAATCCCTCGGCACACTTAGTGGTCAAGACCATAAATACGGTGATGCACCGAGGATGCCGAGGCGCCCGGCCGGCAAGGCGCGAGGAGGGCGAATACCGGGAGTATTTAACCGACGAGCAACACAGCCGGCCGG
>RCNC010001366.1_pt1 | contig 16373 bp, 9 predicted proteins | sample 2041301 | NCBI WGS metagenome assembly RCNC01 (sample SAMN09708231, study PRJNA481090) | Marine sediment metagenome, whole genome shotgun sequencing project. | biome: marine sediment; feature: ocean; material: sediment; isolation source: Sewage treatment plant 13A marine sediment (STP13A) ... | reverse complement strand
TTCTGGTCCTTCATCCGGCCATTCTTTCAACAAACCTGTTTCGGGGTATTTACCATCGCGGTCCGGTCCCCTCCACTGGGCGAACTCTTTCTTCCCTGAACATGAAACCATGAATAAAATAAGCGCTGCCAGGAGTGATTTATTTAAATACATCTTTTATTCGGGATTTGATTCGGGCTTAAATATATATCTTTTAACAGTATTTTTGCAATGAATAGAAATGTGCCTGAAAGATGAATTTGCATACTGTCAATAAATATCAAATCATATTCATTCTATTATTCGTTTCTGTAAGTTTTACATTCGCACAAAACAGTGTAAAATTTGAAGTCAGGGAAGAGAATGGAGAGGCCCTGACAGGTGTAAACATTCTAGTTGAAGACACTTACACAGGTACGGTTACTGACACAGAAGGCAAAGCAATCCTCGAGAACTTACCAGACGGAGAAGTCAAAATTAAAATTTCATATTTAGGTTTTGCAGGTGAAGAAATTACCCTGGTTTTTCCCAGAGACGATAATAAAACATTTGAGGTATTATTGGATGAAGAGCAAGAGGAACTCGAAGAAGTAACCATAGCCACGACAAGGTCTTCACGGAACATAAAGGATGTTCCTACAAGGATTGAAGTCATTACCTCAGAAGAACTTGGGGAGAAAGCAGCTATGAATTCTTCCAATATCGGTATGTTATTGAGTGAAACGACCGGTGTTCAAATGCAGCAACTCTCTCTAAGTTCAGGAAATTTAAGCATAAGGATACAAGGACTTGATGGACGTTACACTCAAATCCTAAAAGACGGATTCCCACTTTATGGAGGGTTTGCCGGAGGTTTATCCATCATGCAAATTCCGCCTCTTGATCTTAAACAGGTAGAACTCATAAAAGGCAGCAATTCAACTTTATATGGCGGTGGTGCTATTGCAGGATTGGTGAACCTGGTAACCATAAAACCGGAGAAGAAGCCTGAATTAAGCGTAATGTTAAATCAGACGAGTGCATTGGGAACTTCGGGGAATATTTTTTATGCACAGAAATTTGAGAAAACTGGCTTATCTATTTATGGATCAGCCAACAATCAGAAAGCATATGACCCTGACGATGACGGTTTTTCAAATATCCCAAAAGCCAAAACTTTAAACTTCAATCCAATATTTTACCTCTATTTTAATCCCAATACTGAATTAAATTTTGGATTAAATACCTCATTTGACAACAGGACCGGTGGTGATATGCAGGTAATAAAAGGAAATGCCAATGAGGAGTATGTTTTCTCAGAAGAGAACATATCGAATAGGTATGCAACTCAGATACATTTTCAGCATACAACCGATAACAGAACAATTTCTATTAAAAACAGCTTCAGCTATTTCGATAGAAAGCTTATTATTCCCGATTATATTTTCCAGGGAAACCAATTATCTGGATTTTCAGAAATTCTGGCCAGCTTTCATGGCAATGAAAAATTAGACTGGCAGTATGGAGTAAACCATTATTACGAAAGGTTTATGGAAGAAAAAACTGACTCCTTCCCGGTTAGAGATTATACCCACAACACCGTAGGAGGTTTTATCCAAAACACTACAAATATTGGTACGAAATTTATAATTGAGGGTGGATTAAGGACTGATTATAATTTTGACTATGGTGTGTTTGTTCTCCCCAGGATTGCACTGCTTTACAAACCAAACCGGAAAATTACTTCCCGCATTGGTGGTGCTTTAGGATATAAACTTCCGACAATTTTTACAGAAGATGCTGAAAAGCTTTATTTCAAGGGGATAGAACCATTGATAGTTTCCAATATGAATCCTGAAACATCAACTGGAGGAAATTTTGATATTAATTACAGAACATCATTTTTAGATAAGTTTACTTTCTCCGTCAACCAGCTGTTTTATCTGACCCAGCTTAAGAACTCACTTGTACTTCGAGAGAACAGTTCACAAAATGGATATTTCTATGAAAATGCCGATGGGGATGTACTGAGCACCGGTTTTGAAACAAATATCAAGTTGACTTATGGCGATTTTAAGTTATATGTCAACTACGCCTTCACAAACACTCAACTCTTGTATGATAATATCAATAATCAGAAACCACTGACTCCAAAGCATAATGCAGGTTTTGTGTTGTACTACGAAGTGGAAGACAAGTGGTCTGCAGGTTATGAATTATACTATACCGGGTCTCAATTTGATGAATTTTACGACAAAAAACCTGAATTCTGGGTGATGGGAATTATGATTATGAAGTATTTTAAGAAGTTGGCAGTATTCTTAAATTTTGAAAATTTTACCAATGTCATCCAGACTAATTATGAACCCTTGGTTCTTCCACCTTACAATAACCCTTCATTCCCTGATATATGGGCTCCTGCTGATGGATTTATTTTTAATGGAGGATTGAGGTATACTTTCTTTTAGCTCCGCCACACTTTATGATACCTATGCTGGTAGGTGGCTCCTATTGACTTGAGGTAACCAACATTAATTAAATGCGTATATAACTGGGATACGGATTATTAATGTATATAAAGTTCTAAAAATAAATCAGATGAGGGCTAAATTATCCTACACTCAAAAAATAAACACCAGCGTTGTTGTAAGACGTTCTCAATACCTGCTATCGGTACTCCTGATAGCTATTAGTTCATTTACCTGTTTCGCTCAGATTGAGGTTAAATGGACGAAAGAATTGCCTGCAGATATAGTATGGCAGGAAGTGACCGCACTTGGTAATTTGATTGTGAGTTCCAATAATCAGCTTGTTGGACTGGACAATGAAACAGGAGAAATCCGCTGGAGCAAGCCAGAACATGCCGGCCTCAACCGTGAGGCCTTCAATGAGCTGCCCAAAAGCCCCTTTTTCACAGTAACAGCCAGCAATAGCATACATCTTATTGATCAGCTCACAGGAGATGAAGTGTTCAACTCATACAAAGCCGGTTTAAATACCATCGAAGATTATTTTCTTTTGTACAACTCGGATGCCATACTTGTGGCAGGCAAAGATATGGATGATGAACCCTTAATGGTATCTGTAAAGATGTCAGAGGGCACTGTTTCCTGGACCATGAAGGAGAAATTTGGCAGGATAATCGCAGCCAATGAGCTTGACAATGATGAGCTTCTTCTAATTACCCTTTTCAACAATTATAAGCTGAATGCTGGAACTGGCAACGTAATATGGAAAGAAGTTAATTCCGCAGAATCAGCACAGGCCGACAAACTTGGAGGCTTGGGTGCACTTTTAAAATCGGCAGCCGAGACCATGACAAAAGATATGGAGATTGACTTACGTTACTATCATCCAGAAGGCAGCGATGTCTTCTACCTGGGTTCCCAGCAAGAGTCACAGTCGAGCATGACCTCTTCTGGCGGAGAACCTGTTGTCAACTACACCAATGTTTACAACGCATTTAGCATCCATGATGGCAGCATGGTATGGGAAGAAGCCCTTGAAGTCAAGGGGCAGCTGAGCCAGGTGATTTTCTTGGATAATGGGATATTGGTACTCCCTGATGATGGAAACAGAACGAAAATTAATCTATTTGACTATGAATCCCACGAGGGTATTTGGGGCAAGAAAGGCAGAGGAATTGCCATAAAGGGTGGCATTTATGATTACATGGAAGCCGAAGACGGCATTCTGCTGGTAACCCAGACAGCTAATAACAATTTCCTCAATTACCTTGACCCCAGGACAGGGACTATTACTTTCGAGAAACCTGTTAAGGTTGAAGGCATGGTAATAGGCATAGTACCCTTATCAAATGGGATTTTGTACGTCACAACCGAATCAATGAACATATTGGATCAGGCTTCTGGGACATTAAAATGGAGTAAGAGCGTTAAGACAAATCCGCAGTTAACAGCAGAGTATGATGGAAAGATATATGCTTTTGACAGCAAATCCAGTACGCTCAAAGTTGTTGACATGAACAGTGAAACGGTCAATGATTTGTCCACCATACAACTCAAGTTCGAAGGTAAAGAAGTACCAAGAAAACTCGAAGTCATGAATGACGGTATATTTATTCATTCAGATCAGAATGTAGCAAAATTCAGCTTTGATGGTTCACTTTTGTTTCAGGCGTATTACCCTGCTCCCCGTGAACCTGGATGGAAACGTGCACTCTTGTATGCTGAAGCTGTAAGAGGGGCCTACATTGGTGCTTCTTCGTATTACATGTCAGGAGCCATGGCTGCAGTTGAAGATGAAGTCAGGCAGGAGGATGCCATTGCCGGTGAAATGGTTAGCCAGATTGGTGATGCTTACGGTGAGCTGGGGGCGCAGGCCTCCCATTATGCCAGTAGCGCTTTCAAACAAGCCAATGCCAGGTTAAAGGCTACCTCGTCTACCAGGGAGTTTATGCTGATCATGTCCAAACAGGAAAAGGACATTCAATTGCTAAAAGTTAGCAAATCAAACGGTCAGGTTGAGGGTAAGATTGATCTGGGTAAGGACCGTGAACCTATTTATGCTGTTGATGACGTTACAGGGCAAGTTTACTACTGCACAGGGAACAGAGCACTGACCACCTATATGGTTAAATAAACATACAGGGTCAAACAACGGCATTGAATCTGATATGTGCTTCTAAAAAACAACCTTAACTGAAGCTGCAAAATATATTTGCAGATGTATTTTATCTCTTCATCACCACGGAAGGATCCAATGGATACCGGCCAAATTCCTTTCCATATACAGCTATGCCTCCTTCCCCAAAGGTTTGGAGCTGAACCATCAATGATCCTTTTTGAATGGCATTTTTCAGCATGGATTTTTTTATAGGCACTTTGATCAAATAGCCATAAGACCCCGCTTCTCTCAGTTTCCTGTCTTTCAGTTGATGATGCCAGGACAGCACTCCCTGATGATCTGCCGGATCGTCTGCCAGGGTAGTGGAATAGACCTCCTGGCCCTCAATGCTTACAGAAATCTTTGAGGGAAAGAGCTGTTCATCTGTCATGGGATATGAGTTTGGATTGGCACTCGGGGCTACTACAGATCCTCTCATGAAATCCTGATCTCTTTCATACTCCTGCTGGTCTTTGACAAAATATTCCTTGGCCGAGACCTCTACAAGGAAAAAAGCCTCTTTGACTCCCTTCGAGGTCACCTCTTCTGGTATGGGAATGGAATATTGAAAGAAACCTTCTCCCGCTCCATTGACTTTTCTGCCTTCCAGCACATCCCATTGTCTTGTGCTCCACTCGGCCTGTGAGAAATTCATTGCAGGAGTGCTTAATACGGTAACATCTGATATTTTTTGGTCAGATATAATTTCAAAATGCATGAAATTTCTATGCAATGTCTGCCCATTCTGGTCAGTCACTTTTAACTTGAGGGTTGCTACACCGGCAATATCCGGAACCTGGATTGTCAACGGTTCCAATGTTTTCTGCATCCAGGGTGTATAATCAACCTGCCGATTGCCTGATGAATACTTTTCAGTTTCTCCTATGTAATTGGTGGAGGACAGTTCGTAAGAAAGGATTAAGTCTCCACCAAATTGCTCACCTGTCATTACAGACAGGAACAGGGGCACCTCTACGTTCTCACCCCCAGCTACTGTTTTGCAAATATCATTACCCGTAGATAAGTAAACAGAAGCATGTAAATCCTTTAGGCTCATTCCTTTCACAATTTCTCCCATGCCGGTCATTTTTTCGGTCCGGTCAAACCGCCAGTAACCGTTCCACTCATTTATTACGTCATGATGCTCGGTATAGAGCCAGCCCCCTACCTTGGGATACATCCTGAAAGTATTTATCATCCGGTGATAATCCCAGCTCCAGTCTACATCGCCAGTACTGCCTTCATATCCCCAGACATTCCCGCATTCAGAGTTAATATTGGGTTGTTTTCCCTGCTGAAATCCGTCTTCAAAGTTAAAGGTGCTGCCTTCATAAGTATTTTCCGTCAGGTTTTTTAGATAATTATCCCACTCCCAGCCCGGCAGGTAGGAATGCCAGGAATTGATATCGGTTTCAGTATGCCCACGACCACAACAAATGGAGTTATCTTCAATTAACCGGGTTTTGTCCAGGGACTTTGCCAGGTAATACATGGATGCAACCCAATACTGTGTTTCAGGTAGATATTCTCGTATTGCTCTCCCATTTTCATCAGTGCCAATATTACTGTGTAAACCCCATGTTTCATTAAAGATCACGTATGAAAAGATGGAAGGATGATTATAATCCCGTTTGATCATTTCACGCAGGGTATATTCAGACTCAGCCTGCATCTTCTCATCGGGCTCTCCCCAGCTATTGGGCAGATCTTCCATGACCAGCAGCCCCAGCTTATCCGCCCAATACAATTTCCGGGGTACTTCCACCTTGATATGCGTCCGTATCCCGTTCAATCCAATGGACTTGCTTCTAAGGATCTCATCCTTCATAAATTGGTCACTCGGGAAGGTGTAAAATCCATCGGGATGATAGGATTGATCCAGGGCCAGTTGCACATAAACCGGTTCATTATTGAGTGCAATATAGGGGTAATCGGTGCCAGGCAGGTTTACCACGGAGATCTTCCTCATGCCGAAATATGAACTCACGACATCCTCTTCCAATACGGCTTCAACTTCATATAAATAGGGATCTTCCAGATTCCACAAACGGGGATGGTGAATGTCAATATCAAACCGGATTTTATCTTGCCCGGCTGGTATGATTGCCTGGTGTTTTATCGGGTCTCCAGGATTGCTAATGGTTATTGATAAAGTAATGTCGCTATCGCTTGCTTCGGGTATATAGGCTGTAACTTCCACCTTCTGATTATCAATATCCGGGGAAAAATGGAGCACATCCAGATATTCATTTCCCCTGGCTTCCAGGTAAATGGTTTGCCATATGCCCCGGGCATTTCCATAACCCTGCTTCCCATACAAAGTAAAATCACGTCTGGCATCATCGGCCCTGATAACCAGCTTTTGAGCCTCACCATATCTGATATGATCCGTCAGTTCAAAAGAAAACGGTACATATCCTCCCTGGTGTTTCCCCAGGAAGGTACCGTCAAGCCAGATGCTCGTTTCCCAGTCGGAAGCACCTACCGTCAAAAAGACTCTTCCACCCTTCCAGCTTTGATCGACCTGTATCTCGCGTTGATACCAGCCAATATCTGCCTCATCCTTCACCCCTGACAGGTTGGAGCCCCATGGAAAGGGTACCAGTATGGTTTTGTCAAACTCGGTTTCTCCTTTGGCCCAACCTTCCTGAATACCCACATCCTGAGCATCAAAGGCAAAATCCCAGGTACCGTTAAGGTTCTGCCATTGCGCTCTTTGAAAATCAGGACGGGGATGTTCTGGCAAGGGGATCTCCTGAGCATGGATGGCTGGATTCACTGATAGCAATAAGAAAATAAGCAAATTGCGAATATTATGTATGCGCATCGTATTAAGTGTTGGTAAATGAAAACCAAACTTATTGAAAATATTTAACCTTACTTTTGAAAGATGAAAAAAATAACAGGTATTCTTATCATTCTGCTTAGCATGTCCTGCTCTCAAAAGAATATCACAAGGCATGACTTCGACTGGTTGATCGGGAGTTGGATACGAACCAATGATAAGGAAGGAAACATCACTTATGAGCACTGGACAAAGATCTCAAGTGTGGAATACAAAGGTTTGGGGTGCACACTTCAAAACAGTGATACGATATTCAAAGAGCAGTTGAGACTAATTAAAATAAATGAAAAATGGAGTCTTGAAGTCTCAGGGGTAAATGAAAATCCAACACTTTTCCTGCTTACAAATCAAACGGAAAACAGCTTTGCTTCTGAGAATAAATTCAACGAATTCCCAAAGATTATTGAGTACTCAGTGGATAACTATGTACTCCTTGCAAAAATTTCCGATGGAAATACTGAAATTTCATTCATCTTTGAAAAAAACAATGTTAAAAAATGAAAACGAGACTTGTATTCGTTACCCTGATTTGGATAAATATTATAGCAGTTTATTCTCAACCATCCTTTTCATCATATGAGCAGGCAAAACTACATCCCATACTCCATGAAGGACCTGCTCCTGATTTTTTTGAAGGTGCATTAATTGGAAATGGTGGACTAGGTGCTGTAGTTTGTTCAAGGCCGGATGCCATTATGATTAGGTTTGGCCATAACAATGTTTGGGATATTCGAATAGCTGAGGACAACCGGGATGAATTAGGTACATTCCAGGAGGTATTCGATAAAGTGAAAGAGATTGATCCTGATTTACAGTTGTTGCAGGAAAACCCATGGTATGCAGACTACATGCGCATGGCTGCGGAAAATTACAGAAAACCATATCCAAGACCATTTCCCTGTGGCAGCCTTATCCTGGGCTTTGACAGACGAAGTGTAGAGGTAATTGATCACAAGCTTGATATTTCCAATGGCCTCGTAACGGTTAAACTTCTAATAGAGCATAATAGTTATGCCTATTTGCAGATATTCACAGATATGACGCTCGACCGGGTCTGGATGAATCTGGTAAATGAAGATGGCAAACAGGTAGCTAATTGCTTCAATCGAATTCGTCTGATCCCAGATACTTCAACTCCCGAAGAATTCCCAGCGTACGAAGTATTACCTCTAACCAATGGAATAGCCTTTAAACAGATCATGCCCTTTCTTGAGCCGGAGAAATATGATAAAGAAAAGGGACATGAAAAAGACAGGGCGTTTAGATTGAGTGTTGTACCTGGCAATAAACTTGAAAAGAAACAAAGGATCGATTGGAACGGAAATATTATTGAGATGGCAGATCTGGAGTATGACATTAATAATGATCAGCCCTTCTGGTTATGTGCTGAATTAGAAGAAGGCCTTGCCAGCGATAGTGACATTTCCTCGTTCGGGATAGAAGCAGTGAAACAGCCTGATTTTGAAAAAGCTTTTTTGGAAACCACCCAGGTGTGGAAAGATTATTGGAATAGTTCAGGCGTACTTCTGGAAGATGAATTCTTAGAATTAACATGGTACAGGAATCTCTACTTTTTAAATTGTGCCACAAAAGCAGGCGTTAATTGCCCTGGTTTATTCGCTAACTGGAGTTATCAAAATATCGGTACTGCCTGGCATGGTGATTATCACATGAACTACAATACCCAGCAGCCATTCTGGGCCACGTTTTCCTCCAATCACCTGGAAAATAACCTGCCGTATGTGGAAATGATTGAATTTATATCAGATGTAGCCAAGAAATGGGCAGAAGATTATTACGGAATGCGTGGCGCCTATTATCCACATTCGGCCTATCCTGTTGAAATGACAATGAATCCTTATCCGGTGCCAACCTGGGGTTGGGAAATTTGTGAAACACCCTGGTCTGTACAAGGCGTCTGGTGGCATTATCTTTATTCAGGCGACAAGGAGTTTCTGGAATCACGGGCTTTCCCACTGATCAAGGATGCTACTTTATTCATCGTGGATTATATGACTCGCCCTGAGGCCCATGGCCCACAGTGGGGTGATAACAAATATCACGTATTCCCAACTGTGCCTCCAGAGTTATATGGTCTTCGTCCAGGATTTAAATTCAACAATGATTGCCTGGTTGACCTGACCCTGATTAAGTTCCTTTTTAAGGCATACCTGAATTCTGTTGAGTTATTAGGATATGAGAAAAATGAAAAAGAGACCGTGTTAACAGTCCAGGAGATCCTTGGCAATTATCCCGAGTACCCTGTAGAAGAATCTGATGAATACGGCAAAGTATTCGTATCGGTTTCAGGTGAATCAACGGAGACAGTGTACAATGTGCCCAATAGTCTAATGACCGCTTTCCCAGGAGAAGATCATGGATTACATTCTGATAAAGAGGTTCTTGAAATCCTATCCAATACAAAGAAAAACCTTCAGATTGAAGGTGGCAACGAATTGGTTTTTCAGCATTTGCAGGCTGCCAGAATTGGAATGCTTAACCTTGATGTGTTTAAAAGAGAAATAAAATACAACCTACTTCCGAATGGGACCTGTTCAAATAATACCCTTCAAATACACGGGAGGTATAATGATCTTACAAATCCCTATTTTATGGCGGATATGGGTATTTGGTTTGAAAACTTTGGGTTGCCTGCGGTAATCAATGAATGTCTTCTGCAAAGCTATCATGGCATTATCAGGTTATTCCCCAACTGGCCGGAGAACAAAAATGCAGCGTTTAAAACCCTGAGGGCAGCCGGTGGATTCCTTGTCAGTAGTTCAATGTCAGATGGCAGGGTTCAATACCTTTCAATCATCAGTGAAAATGACAATAGTTTAAAACTTTATAATCCATGGGGGCCTCAGATAAAACTAAATGTGACAAAAGGAGATTCCCAGGAATCCACGAAAGGAGACATTATAACCATAGATATGAAGAAAGGACAATCTATAGTGATTACACCTGTAGAAAATCTTCACCCCTAAAAATCCGTATCCCCAACTTCCAGTTCCAATTCTTTGATCCAGATATTCCGGTATAGGACCGGGTGTCCCTCGGCTTGTAGCTTGATTCCGCCAGGAGTATCTGTAATACCCTTTCCTTCATCGTTTCCACCGTCAATCCCGGAATTAGGACCACCCCATACCTGGTTGATCCCGATGTTTGTATGGGCTTTGACCCCATTAAAATATAGCGAAACCATGGCTTTTTCAGAGCGCTCACCATTCTCAAACCTGGCTGCTCTGAATACGATATCATAGGCATTCCACTTCCCTGCTCCATTATAGAGGTGATAAGGGGATTCTGTTTCATTGATCACAGCGCCCAGGCCGTGCTTTGAGGAATCTCCGTCAAGGACTTGAATCTCATATCGGTTCTGCAGGTAGACTCCGGAATTCCCTCCCTCATGTTCGATGAGAAATTCCACATGCAGCCTGAAATCCCTGAATTTGTTTTTAGTCACTATATCTGCCGATCCGTATTTGCCTCCGGCAGCTGCAGGATCATTACTATTCATTGCACTGCCTCCGTCCACCGGGTCATCAACAATTTTCCATTTGATTGGCATTTCAGCGGCAAAACGGGGACCTTCCCAGTAGGTCCAGTTTCCATCAAGTGACTCGCGGCTCCCATCGAATAGTACCTCTGCCCCGGCAGGGGCTTTTTGCCCTACCCCTTCTCCATCCTGGCTACAGGAGGTAAAGAGCATTCCAATTAGTAATATAAGCGACAAGAACAAAATGTTAGTTTTCATGATGTAAAAATTTTAGCCCTCAATTTACAAAAAAAGCCCGGGTATTAACCCAGGCTCTCTTTGAGTTCAATTATTTTATGTATGGCTATTCTTTGATAAATTTTAAAACATCAGTTTTGTCTTTGGCTGATATTCTGAGGAAATAAACACCCTGCTCAATATCTGAAATATTCAGGCTGATTGTTGAATGTGTAGCTTCAATCTGCCTCATTTCCTTTCCCGAAATAGCATAGACAGTAAGCTGGGAATTCGGTGATAGTCCCTCAACATTGAGTACATCGTTTGCTGGAATGGGATATATGTTATATTCATTTGTGAAAACATCATACACGGCCAGGGCTGGATCTTGTGGAACAAACTTAGCGGTCAGGGCTCCGTAAACTGATGCCATTCCATCGCCATCCAGTTCTACATAGTTCTGGACCACAGCATAAAAGGTATGGGTACCGGCAGCAACATCATATGCCCTGGTGTGAGAGAAGCCATTCCTGTTAAGGTCAGTATCTATCGCTTCAACACCAATATTCCCAGCATCTGCAGACCAGCCCACATCATCACTGGCTGCCAGGACTATTCGATCACCAGGTGAAGACAGGCACATACCATCAAAAGTCACGATCACCCTTCCATCAACGGGAGGATCAATGGTTATCTCCGCAAAAGGTGTCACGGCTGCGACGTCGATATTGGATTCAGCAATGCCAGTAAAGCTGATTATTTTGTCCCCTGCCGGAACGAACTCAACAGTCAGGGTCCCATAAATGTTAGCAATCCCGTCTCCATCTGTTTCGACATAGTTTTGGGCAACTGCATAAAATGATTGTGAGCCAGCAGCTACATCATATACCCTGGTATGGGAAAAAGTCCTATGATTCAGATCTGCATCTGTGGCTTCCATATTTACATTTCCATCATTTGCTGACCACGAAGCTGCATCACTGGCAGCCAGGACAATCCTGTCACCCGGTGTTGCAGTGCAGACCCCGTCAAAACGTACAATAACTTTTCCAGCTGTAGAGGGATTCATAGAAATCTCTCCCAAAACCTCCAGGCTGTTGACATCAAGACTGGTTTCTGCGATTCCAATGGACCTGACAAAATTATCGCCATTGGGAATGAACTCAACCGTCAGGCTTCCATATATTGATGCCGTACCATCTCCGTCTGTTTCGACATAATTATGTGCAACCGCATAGAATGTCTGGGCCCCGGCAGCTACATTATAAACCCTTGTATGTGAAAAGGAATTTATTCGAATATCCGTATCCAAAGCTTCGACATTAACATTTCCATCGTTTGGGCTCCACGAAGGAGCATCGCTGGCTGCTAATACAATCAAGTCGCCCGGGGATGACCAGCAATTACCATCAAAGCGCACAATAACCTTACCAGCTTCAGTGGGTTCGATGGCAATCTCTCCCACCACTGTTGAACTAGAGACATCAAGATTGGTTTGTGCAATACTCAGATGTTTAATAATGGGATCTGCCGATACAAGATTAGGAAGGAATGCAAGAATAAAAAAACTCAGGAGTAAATGTTTTGTTTTCATAAAGTAGTGATTTTAAATGAATGTTATGAGATACTATTAATCATGTAACATTAGTTACATACGAGCTTGATATTAAAAAGTTATGATACAAGCCAGATATTCAATAATCTTATTTCTAAATAATGATATTGGGTTCCAAATGAAATCAATTCCCCGGCTTTAGGCTGAGTGAGTCAATTCTCCTTACTCCCGGAAAAGTTACTAATCGCTTTTATATTTGCTATTCTAAATTACTTCTTATGTAATATTTTGTTATACAGTTAATTATCCATAATATTCCATTGAGCTTAGAATTCTGAATAGTCTAAAAATATGGGTAGATTTATCTACAGATCAGCCATAGAACTGGCTGACCTGATTAGCAGCGGACAGGCAACATCGGCCGAAATAGTCAGTGAGCACCTTAAGCAAATAAAGAAACACAATCCTGCATTAGATGCGGTTATCATTCTGCTTGAAGAGGAAGCACTAAAGGAGGCAGAAAGATGTGATGAAGAAGCCAGAGAGGGAATTTTTCGGGGACCGCTTCACGGGGTGCCGATGACCATCAAGGAGCAGTACTGGTTAAAGGGGACGAAAACGACGGTAAATTTCAAAATGTTCAAAGACTGGACAGCACCGGAAGATGCAGTAATTGTGGACAGGCTCAAAAAAGCAGGAGCCATTATCATGGGCAAGACAAATGTCCCCAAAAATCTTACAGACTACCAGGTTAGCGGAGATATTTATCCTGAATGTAAAAATCCATATAATCCCGAGTATTCACCCGGGGGAAGCAGTGGTGGATCTGCTGCTGCCCTGGCAACTGGTATGACCCCCATTGAGCTAGGTGGGGACTTCGGAGGTTCTATCCGTAACCCATCGAACTGGTGTGGTCTATACGGCCTGAAACCTACCGAGAGTACCATCCCTGGGCATGGCAATATTTGCATTCCCAAAGAGGCCAGGGGATTCGTTTTTCACATGGCCACTGCCGGCCCTATGGCCAGGTCCCCCAAAGATTTGGAACTCGTCTGGGAGATCATCCGGGGACCCTACAATGGTGACCGGACAGTACCCAGGATTGAATGGAATAATACCATTGGAAAAACGCTTGGAGATTATAAGGTAGCCTGGGTAGATTCATGGCCTGGTTATGAAACAAGTGATGAGACCAGTTCTCTCATCAGGAATTTTACCGAACAGCTACAACAGAATGATTGCCATACTGAAAATGAGGGTCCTGGCAACAATTTGCATGAGCGCTCGCTTGCACTCTGGGTCCGTATATTCTCCCAACTTACTTCCCAGGATGTTCCCAGGTTTATCAGGCCTTTTATGAAAAGGCAGATGAGAAAAGGCCTGTTGAATGGTTACAAAAAGTATAAGAAAGAGATGAATAGGGGATTTAAAGACAGTTTCATCTACTATTCAGAGAGCATGGGCATCAGGGCTGGCATCGTAGATGAATGGGAACAGTTTTTTGAAAAATACGACTTATTGGTTTGTCCAATGAGTTATGGTCCTGCTTACAAGCGTAGCAAAACAGGAGCCCCTATCCACTATGATGGTAAAAAGTTCGTTTATCTCGACTATGCCTGGCCATATCTTACCTGTTTTAACGCCAGCGGACATCCCGGAATCAATATCCCGCTGGGTCTTGGTAAAGAGGGATTGCCCATGGGTGTTCAGGTTGTGGGTCCATACTGGAGCGAACCGGACCTTATCCAGTTCGCGAAACTGGTTTCAGAATTCACACCAGGTTTTATTAAGCCGGAAGGGTACTAGTCATTCCCCCATCGTGATAAATTAAAATCGCTGACTGAGATTTATGTATAGGCGGTTATAGGAAACCTGGGGTTCGAATGTGCCCTCATAATATACCGAAAGTGAAAGTTTTTTATAGATTTTCCAGGATATATTGGCTTCGAATACATTTTGTTCCAGGTTCATTTCTGATCTTTGATAAAGGTAATCCACATACCGGTATTTCAATCCACCATTTAACTTTCCGGGTATAATATCCCTTGATAATCCCAGGCTATAAATCTTGCCATTCAGATAGCTTGTTTCAAGCCATGTGGTTGAAAGCGTTACGGATGCCTTTATCCCCGGAACCATGCTGTAAGTAGCATAACCATATACATGCTTGGAAGGAAGTGGATCTTCTTTCCGATACCGGTAGCCAGCAGATACACCCAATGCCAGGTATTTAACTGGTCGCGCATTTATTCGGAACCGCCAGCCCTGCAGGGCTTCGTTTTCAAGTAACCTTTCCACAAAATCTTTATAGGTCTCATAGTAAATTATGTTTTGACGGGAAGTATAGGAAATCCCCACGGAAAGTTGACGTATTATTCTGTATCTCAATGACAGATAAACATTTGAAAGGTTAAAGGTGTTTTCTATGGTATCGTTGACTTTCTTATAAAGATCCATTTCTGCAGAAGTGAAGAAAAACAGCTTTTGCATCAACCAGCTGCTATGCTGCAAATAGATAAATCGTCGATCCGTTTTGGATTGATTGGTTTGTTCAATAAAAGCAAGAGAGTTTTGCATGCCCCCTTTTTGCCTTAAAAGCTCATGTCCCAGGTAAGCTCCATACTGAAGCAGGTCAAGGTTTATACTGTAGTCTTTATAATCGGGACGTGAACCTACAAAAGCGCCCAGGGTCAGGGAGCCGAACTTTTTCTCAAACTGCAGGCCATCTATGGCACCTACAGATGACAGCCTGGAGTTTATCTTTCTCCCTGCAGATAAATACATGGTTTCATTGAAATCATATTTCAATGAGAGATTATATATTTTCAGTCCATGGAAGATATTATCCTTTACCTCTTCCCAATTGGTATTGGAGTGGATAAAAGAGACATAAGTTTCCGCCGAAAACCCTGAATTTCCCAGGTTATTTGCATCCATTGAAAAAGTATATCTCATTCTCTGCCTTCGGGCCGATTCTGTACTGGAAAAATCAGAATAAGAAGATACCGAGATTCGGCCATGAATCTCCTGTTTCACTTTGTCTCGGTCCGCCGCCTCAGCCGAAAGGGAATCGCTTTCTTGCATTTCAGCAGTTTGGATCGGAACCGCAATTATTTGTTCCGGGATGGAATCTGAAACTGTGCCGGTATCCAGTTTTGCAAAAACAGCATCAGAAACCTTAAACGACTTTGTCACCAGCGGAATGCAAACGCAGGAAATCGATGAAAGGTTTTTGACCTGAAGGGCAGGAACCAGCCTGCTCTCCTCTTTGAGAAAGAGTGTATCTCCCTCAGTAATCGATTCCATGGAACTAAACTTCACATACACACTCTGTGTGGTAATGAAGGAGATTTTTCCTTCCCTGATCTCATTTTGATCCTGGGCCAATACATTCAGTCCAGCAAGGAGAAACAGGATAAGCAATGCATATCTCATATCAAATCCTTAATCGTGATCCCCCGTTGGATGGCACTCCAGGCAGGCGTTGCTGTTATACTGATAATCTTCTTCTCCTGAATGTTTGTCGTCCATTTTTGTCCGGTTATGCTCATGACAATCAATACAGGTAAACTGCGCATAGTTACCCAGGTTGGTGTGGCAATCTATGCAATCGTCCCATTCTCCCTGGTGTTTTCCGGAATATATCGGGAAAAACTGGCCATCATGTATTGGGA
>RCNC010001365.1_pt1 | contig 16376 bp, 13 predicted proteins | sample 2041301 | NCBI WGS metagenome assembly RCNC01 (sample SAMN09708231, study PRJNA481090) | Marine sediment metagenome, whole genome shotgun sequencing project. | biome: marine sediment; feature: ocean; material: sediment; isolation source: Sewage treatment plant 13A marine sediment (STP13A) ... | reverse complement strand
GCCGTTGCCGTTGTTCCCGCCGTTCCCGTTGCCGTTGTTCCCGTTATTCCCGTTGCCGTTGCCGCCGACAGCCGCTTCGTTGGTGAAATCTTCTGCATTACCCGTGGACATGATCACGCCGGTATCGCCGGGCGTCACACCCGGTGATGTCGAATCGCCGTTGGTATAAATCCCTGCGCTATCGTTATCGCCATAGTAGGTTGCGCCCGTTACGGTCACGCCGTTGCCGAAAATCGCGTTCGCCATATCCGTGGCGGTCGTGCCTTCGCGCACTGTTTCAATCGGAAGTTCCGATGCTGCTACCATGTCACTGCCTCAAACCTTACAATGAGACAGCACACACCACAGCCGGACGAGGGTGGTCCCCCATTCCAAATTTGTCTGTTTTCAGACGATTCCGCCCCTGTTTTCAGGTGTTGGAACTGCTTAGGCCCTGCCTCGGGTCAATTATTATGAGACCAAGCTACCACAATTTTGACATAAATGAAGTGGGATTCCGCACCGTCGCAGGGGGCTGGCACTTTTTGACCACAGCGCGGATAAAGGGCCGAACCCTAAGAGGAGCCTTTGATGTCGCACACTTCCCCGATTGATCCCGTTGAGTTAACCGCTTCCTTGGTGCGGTGCCCCTCTGTGACGCCTGCCGATGCGGGTGCGTTGGACATTCTGCATGAATTGCTGAGCGATGCGGGATTTAGCTGCGCGTGGGCGAACCGTGGCGGCATCCGCAATCTGTTTGCGCGGTGGGGAACCCAAGGGAACACGCGCAGCTTCGGTTTTAATGGCCATACCGATGTGGTTCCCATCGGGGATGAGGCCGCGTGGACGATGCCACCCTTTGGGGCGGAAATCAAAGATGGCATCATGTACGGTCGCGGCACCACCGATATGAAATCCGGCGTCGCCGCTTTTGCCGCCGCTGCCGTTGATTTCGTGCGTGAAACGCCGCCTGACGGCTCTGTCGTGATTACGATCACAGGCGATGAAGAGGGCGAATCTGTTGATGGTACGCTGGCCCTGCTGGAGCATATGGAAAATCATGGCGAACGGATGGATGTTTGCCTCGTTGGGGAGCCGACCTGCCCCAACACCATGGGCGAAATGATCAAGATCGGGCGCCGCGGTTCAATGACGATCAAGTTCCGTGTGATCGGCAAACAGGGACACTCTGCCTATCCGCACCGCGCCAATAATCCCTTGCCCGCGATGATGCGCCTAATGGACCGCTTGGCCAGTCACGAGCTGGACAGCGGAACAAATCACTTCGATGGCTCTACCTTGGCTGTGGTGACGGTGGATACGGGCAACCCCGCAACAAATGTCATTCCGGCAGAGTGCGCAGCAACGGTGAACATCCGATTCAACGATACTCATTCTGGTGCCAGTTTGAGTGGATGGATCGAGAACGAAGTCGCCACAATCCGAGAGGCATTTGGCGTGCAGATCGAGACGCAGGTGAAGATCTCCGGCGAGAGCTTTATCACTCCGCCCGGTGATCTGTCTGCGATGGTGTCAAAGGCGGTTGAGGCAGTGACGGGCGTGACGCCGGAGTTGTCGACGACGGGCGGCACGTCCGATGCGCGGTTTGTGAAGTCGCATTGTCCGGTGGTTGAGTTTGGCCTTGTTGGCCAGTCCATGCATCAGGTGGATGAGCATGTGCGGGTCGAGCATATCCATGAGCTCAAAACGATCTACACGCGCATTTTGCAGGACTATTTTGCTTGATTGAGATTGCCTCGACAGAAGATCTGCAAGCCTGCTATGCCCTGCGCCACACCGTGTTTGTGGTTGAGCAGGGGTACACTGCCGAGGGCGAAGTGGATTCGCTGGACCCGCTCAGCCACCACTTGCTGGCCATTGAGGATGGCACGCCCATCGCCACCGCTCGTATCTATTTCGATGGCGGTAACGCAAAGATTGGCCGCGTATGCGTGGTTGCTGCGCGGCGGGGGATTGGCCTTGGGGCTGATCTTATCAACGCGGCGGTTGCCTTGGCGGGTGAGAAAAGGGCGGACCGTGCGACCCTCGGAGCGCAGGTTCATGCGATAGGTTTCTACGAAAAACTCGGGTTTACGCCCTATGATCCACCTTATGATGACGAGGGTGAGCCGCATCAAATGATGGAGCGGAAGCTGTGAAGCGCACTCTTGTCGTGATGCTCAAAGAGCCGCGCGCGGGACGCGTCAAAACGCGGCTGGGCCGTGACATTGGCATGGTGGCCGCCGCGTGGTGGTTTCGCCATCAAGTGCGCGGATTGCTTCGCCGGATTGATGATCCGCGTTGGGACGTGGTGCTGGCTGTCTCGCCGGATCGCGCTGGGTTGATCTCTCGCGTCTGGCCCGTGCATCTGGCGCGGATGGCGCAGGGGCACGGCGATTTGGGGGACCGCATGGGGCGTGCATTGCGTGCGCCGCCAGTGGGGCCGGTTTGTGTGATCGGGGGTGACATACCTGATGTAAATCCTGCGCGCATCGCAGAAGCTTTCGCAGCGCTGGGCCGCAATGACGCGGTATTTGGCCCCGCACCGGACGGCGGCTACTGGCTCATCGGTTTGCGGCGGGTCTGCGCCATACCGCCAACCCTTTTCGCGGGCGTACGTTGGTCAACGGAGCATGCGCTTAGCGATACCGAGGCGACCCTGCCGGACCACCGCATTGCTCATGTGGCAACCCTCAGTGATGTGGATACGGTCGCAGATTTAAAATAATGTGACGCGGCCCCATGTGCGTGCTACCTCCACCACCATGAACAATATCCCAACCAAAAAAGAAGTTCTCGGCTGGATCGAGGAAAACCCCACCCTGACGGCCAAGCGAGACATCGCAAAGGCCTTTGGCATCAAAGGGGCGGCGCGCATTGATCTCAAGCGTATCCTCAAAGAGCTGGAAGCCGAGGGTCATCTGGAGAAGCGCAAGAAGTCGTATAACGACCCTGAGCGTTTGCCGCCTGTAAGTGTCCTGATGATCACTGGACCTGACGCTGACGGTGATCTTTTTGCGAAGCCGATGGAATGGGGCGGCGAAGGCGTTGAGCCTGTCGTGCTCATGATCCCCCGTGCCGCTGATCCAGCGCTGGGCGAAGGCGACCGCATTCTGGCGCGTCTCACCTTGGTGAAGGGCGAGGGCCACCATTATGAAGGTCGCCTGATCCGTCGCATTGGGAGCAATCCGAAAAAGATAATAGGTATTTTCAAGAAACATGCCGAAGGCGGGCGCATTCAACCCATCGACAAAGGTGCCGACAAAGAATGGGCCGTTCCTTCGGACTATACCGGCGGTGCAAAGGATGGTGAGCTGGTCGAGGCCGAGCTGGCAGGTCCCAAGGGCCGCATGGGTCTGCCCCGCGCGCGTATTGTTGAGCGGTTGGGCGACCCTTCCGCCCCAAAGGCTGTTTCGCTTATCGCGATCCATCAGCACAACATTCCTGATGATTTCCCCGATGACGTCGTGGCCGAAGCGGATGCGGCAGAGCCGAAGGGCCTAAAGGGGCGCGAGGACCTGCGCGATCTGCCGTTGATAACCATCGACCCCTCCGATGCGCGAGATCACGATGATGCGTGTTTCGCCGAGGCAGATACTGATCCTGCTAACAAAGATGGCCATATCCTTTGGGTCGCCATCGCCGATGTCTCTGCTTATGTGACGCCGAACTCTGCCTTGGATGGTGAAGCGCGTAAGCGGGGCAATTCCACCTATTTCCCTGACCGCGTTGTGCCCATGCTACCGGACCGTTTGTCAGGTGATCTCTGCTCGTTGCACGAAGGGGTTGAGCGGGCCTGTATCGCCGTTCGCATGGTGCTCGACGCTGAGGGGAACAAGCTAACCCACGACTTCCACCGTGGCCTTATGAAATCCCCCGCCAGCTTACACTACGAAGAAGTGCAGGACGCAATTGACGGCAAACCCAATGAGCGCACTGAGCCCTTATTAGAGACTGTTCTCAAGCCGCTTTACGCTGCTTACGCCTCACTGGTCGCTGCCCGCGAACGGCGGCAACCGCTTGATCTTGATCTGCCAGAGCGGCGGATTGAGGTCGATGATGATGGCACTGTTCGCTCGGTCAATTTTCGCATGCGCCTTGACGCGCACCGCCTCATTGAGGAATTCATGGTGCTGGCCAATGTTGCCGCCGCCGAGACGCTGATCGCCAAGAAAACACCACTGCTGTTCCGCACGCATGAGGAACCCACGCCGGAGAAACTCGACGCGCTGCGCGAGACTGCGGCGGCGGCGGGCTATACGCTGGCCAAAGGACAAGTGCTGCAAACCGGGCACCTTAACCGCCTGTTGGATCAGGCTGCGGGGACGGATGATGCTGAATTGATCAACATCTCCACCCTGCGCTCCATGACACAAGCCTACTATGGCGCGGACCAGATCGGCCACTTTGGCCTCGCGTTGCGGTCCTATGCGCATTTCACGTCGCCCATTCGCCGCTATGCGGACCTAATCGTGCACCGCGCGCTGATCACGGCCCATGGCTGGGGCAAAGACGGGCTGTCGCAGCATGACGTTGCCGATCTCGAAGCCACCGGTGCACACATCTCTGATACCGAGCGCCGCTCTATGATCGCAGAGCGGGATACAACTGACCGCTACCTCGCGTCTTATCTGTCAGAGCGTGTTGGCAACGAGATGTCAGGCCGCATCAGCGGCATTGTGCGTTTCGGCGCCTTTGTGAAGCTGGACGAGACGGGCGCAGACGGCCTTATCCCTATGCGGAATATCGGACGGGAATATTTTCATCACGATGCGGATGCTGGAACGCTCATGGGGGCTGATACCGGCCTGACTATTGGCTTGGGCCAGCGTGTGACTGTTCGATTGGCCGAAGTGACGCCTGTGACGGGTGGCATCGCGCTGGAACTCTTGGAGATCGAGGGCGAAGCCATGCCCCAAGGCCGCCAAAGCCCCGCAGGCCGCAGCCCTCGCCGCAAAGGGGCGAAGGCCAAAGGCAAAAAGGCCGCGACCAAGCGTAAGGTCACCCGCAGTCGCCGCTAACCCATCGCTTTACTACAGCGGGCGGCATAACTGCTGAGCACGGGATCGTTGCAGACTCGCAATGACAGAGGTGTCGGAGCAGGTGCGCAAATGATTCCGCCAAGGATTGCACCGACGCTGGCATCTGCCGCCGTTGGTGCATCGCCAAACAGAAACTCCCGCTCTCCTAACTGGTCGGTGATCGCTTGCAGGTCCGGCTCAATTCGCTCCAAACGCTCCTGCACTGTGAGGCGACCAAGGCCAAGGCCGTGCATCGTTTTCATCAGGTCCTTGCGCAGTTTTGACGTGACAAAGCCCCGAATGACAGCAGGCAGAAAGTCAAAATACTCTTTGCGAATGATTGCCCAATTCGCCTCATCGCCCCAACGGTCAAAGACTTGATGAAAGTACATATGCTCTTCTGCCATGCGGATAAACGCGCGGGATGCTGCTCTGTCGCGTGTGCTTAGACCAGCATTGAAATCATGCCCCAGCCCTTCGAGATGCGCGCGGATATTGTCGCTGTCAGGGACGATGGTGCCATCTTCCAATCCGATGGCGGGCAACTTTCCGTGGGGCATTTTGCGGGGGTCATGCAGGTCTTTGCGCGCCCAACTCGCGTTTGACATATTCAGCAGATAGCTCGCCTTTGTGCAGAACGGGCTATAGCTGAATTCGCCGAACCCTGAGGCGTAGGTGTATAGGGTGATCATAGCGTTTCCTTTGAGTGATACGACGCTTGTCTAGCAGGCTGTCCTGACAGAAAATGGCGGGAGCATCTGCGAAGATGCCATTGAAAAGGGGAGGTTCCAATGACCCGTACACACCGTCTATTCCAGCTTATGCAAACGCTTCGCCAACTACCTGCGCCTGTGACTGCGTCGTCATTGGTCGATGAAACAGGCGTATCATTGCGCACGATTTACCGTGACATTGATGCCCTGCGGGGGCTCGGTGCAGTGATCGATGGAGAGGCGGGTTTTGGGTATACCCTTATAGAAGACGCTACTTTGCCACCGCTAGGATTTACCGATGATGAGCTTGAAGCATTGGTTCTGGGATTGCGTGAGGTGGATGTTATTGGCGACCCTGCGTTGGCGGCTGCGGCGCGGACAGCGCTGGCCAAGCTCAAGGCCCGGTTGCCTGCGCGCCAGACACACCGCTTGCAGCATGCCGTTTTGGATGCGCGGCGATTTGTGCGACCTGTTGAGCCCAAGATTGATGTAAAGGCGCTGCGTGCCGCGACATGGGACGAGGAAACAGTCGAGTTTGAATACGAGGATGCAAAGGGTGCCGCATCGAAACGACAGGTTGATCCGCTCAGCATCGTGTTCATGCAAAACGCCCATATGCTGTTGGCGTGGTGTCATCTGCGTGAGGATTTTCGTGCCTTTCGCCTCGACCGGATGTCAGGGTTTTCCGTAACAGGTGTGCATTTCCGCCCGCGCCGTGTGCCGATGTTGCGTGATTTTCTTGAGCGCTTGCGTGAAGAGAGTGCGCAGCGGGCCAAAGATCGCGCAGCGCAGGAGTGACAGCTTTTCCAAGGGTGCGATTGTCGGTAGATTGGAAGCAATTGCTTTCAAAGGGTTCAAATTATGCGTGGTGTTTCTCTCCTTATTCTCATGCTCGTCGCACAGCCCATGAGTGCTCAGACAACTGCAAATGATGGCGCGCGCAACAACGCTGGTTTGCAGGAATGGATCGTTGTCTTTCGCCCCAAGGCGCTGGCCGCTGGTGTGAATGCCGATATCTTTGATACCGCAATGTCCGATGTCACCTTTGCGCCCAAGGTGGTGGAGCGGGATCGCAATCAATCCGAATTTACGAAGACGATTTGGGACTACCTTGAGACTGCTGTTTCCGACCTGCGCATGAGTAACGGTAAGGTTGCGTTGAAACGTCAGCAAAAGGCACTTGATGCGATTGAAGCGCGCTACGGTGTCCCCGCCGAGATTGTGACAGCGATTTGGGGGTTGGAGAGCGCCTATGGCACCTTCCGTGGCAGTGATCCTGTGCTCACGTCTATGGCCTCGCTGGCCTATGACGCGCGGCGGGCAGAATTCTTTGAAGCGCAGGTGATCGCGGCGCTCAGTATTGTCCAAAGTGGTGACACAGATCTGGAAAACCTCGAAGGAAGCTGGGCGGGGGCGATGGGCCATACCCAATTTATGCCGGGGTCCTTCATTGACCATGCTGTAGACTGGAACAATGATGGAAGGCGCGACATTTGGGGCGATGACCCCCGTGATGCGCTTGCTTCAACGGCGGCTTACCTCAAGGCGAACGGTTGGGTGACGGGCCAGCCATGGGGTGTAGAGGTGCGCATTCCTGACGGGTTTGGCTATCTCATGGCGAACCGCGACGTGCAGAAAAGTCCGGCTGATTGGGGGGCTTTGGGAATCGTGGATATCAATGGGCAAACCGTACCTGATCATGGCGCTGCATCAATCCTGCTGCCTGCGGGCGCGGAGGGCGCCGCTTTTATGGTCTTCAAGAATTTCGAAGTGATCGAGACCTACAACACTGCTGATGCCTATGTGATCGCGGTGGGGCATCTGGCGGACCGTATCGGAGGTGCAGGGCCGCTCAGAGGAGACTGGCCGAGGCAGGACCGCGCATTGACCTATGCGGAGCGGATCGAGCTTCAGACGGAACTTACGGCACAGGGCTTTGATACGCAAAAGATCGACGCGAAGATCGGGCCGCTGACGGTTAATGCTGTACGGGGATGGCAGGTGTCGCAGGGAGAGGTGCCTGATGGCTATGCCTCCCCCCGCTTTCTGGAGCGCTTACGCTCAGGCCGGTGACATACCGCGCATCCGCTCGGAGCGGCGGCGCAGTAACTCGACCACGGTGAGCAGACAGATCGAGATAAACACCAGAATTGTCGCTACGGCGAGGATCGTCGGACTGATCTGTTCACGCAAACCGATGAACATCTGCCATGGCAGGGTTTTCTGACCCGCGGAGCCCACAAACAGTACAACAACCACCTCGTCAAACGAGGTGATGAACGCGAACAAACCACCAGAAATCACACCCGGCAAGATCAGCGGCATTTGGACGCGAAAGAAGGTGGTGACAGGGTTTGCACCCATGTTTGCGGCGGCGCGTGTGAGGGAGTTGTCAAAGCCGACAAGCGTGGCGGTGACCGTGATAATCACAAACGGGATACCCAATGCAGCATGTGCGAGAACCACACCGATGTATGTTCCTTGCAGGCCAACGCGGCTGTAGAAGAAGTACATACCCGCAGCAGAGATGATCAACGGCACGATCATCGGCGAGATCAGGATCGCCATGATTGCTCGGCGGAACGGCACGTGTGGTTGGCTTAGGCCGATGGCCGCTAATGTGCCAAAGCTGACCGAGAGGAGTGTGGCCACTGGTGCGATGCGAAGTGAGTTCTTAACAGCATCCTGCCACGCATCGTTCGTAAAGAAGTCGCGGTAATGCTTGAGCGAGTAGCCCGCAGGGTCAAAGCGCAGCATTTCCGGTGTGAAGGTAAAGAAATTCTCGGCGTTAAAGCTGAGAGGCATCACGATGATGATTGGCGCAATCAGAAAGAAGAAGATCGCACCGCAAATCGTGCGGAAGGTGAAATGCCACAGCACCTGACCGGGGGTCAGGTATGGCGCAACTTTGGCGCGGTAGCGGCCCTCGTAAAGCCAGAAGATCAGGAAGCCAAAGAACCAGCCGAAGAAAGTGCCGATGAACAGACCTGGTGTCCCAGCAAGGGCAAGGCCACCAAGCGCCAGAAGGATCGTTAGGCCCCAACGGCCCATTCGTTCGTTCTTGATCACCTTTGTCAGGAAAAGGGCGATGGCTGCCATCAGAATGACCCCGCCGATGACACCGGCAAGCATGCTGCCCTGACCGGTGCCGATGAAGACGCCAAAGAAGGCGCCAAAAGCCGCGACAACCGAAACATAAAACTTCGGCTCGGTGCGCGAGATGGGTGTGAGTGCTACCATGGGTCCGCTCCTTATCCGAGTTTCACGTTATCGATGCCGACGATTTTATCGTAGGCGTAATACAGCATTAGAACCGCCGCCAAGAGGATCGCACCAAGTGCAGCACCCAAGCCCCAGTTAAGCGAGCTGGAGATGTGATAGGCGATGCGGTTTGAGATGAACGTACCGCTGGTACCGCCCACAATCGCGGGTGTGATGTAGTAACCAATCGCGAGGATGAACACCAAAATGCTGCCCGCGCCGATGCCTGGGATAGATTGCGGGAAGTATACCCGCCAGAAGGCGGTCCAGTTCGTCGCACCAAGGCTTTTTGCGGCACGCAGGTATGTCGGCTGGATCGTTTGCATAACGGAATAGAGCGGCAGGATCATAAACGGCAGCAGAATATGCGTCATGGCGATAATCGTACCGGTCTGGTTGTTGATCAGGGCGAGCCTGTCGTCGGTGCCGACAATACCCAGCCAGACCAGAGTGTCGTTGATCACACCTTGCTGTTGCAGCAGTACCTTCCAAGCGGAGGTCCGCACCAGAAGCGAGGTCCAGAACGGCAAAAGCACGAGGATCAGAAGCATGTTCGCCTGACGTACAGGCAGGTTCGCGAGAATCCATGCCACGGGATAGCCCAAGAGGATACATGACAGAGTGATCGCGACAGACATAACCATCGTGCGCCAGAACAGGATGCCGTAAATGCGTTGGTTGTCGGGGCGCAATTCGGGGCCATCGACAGACTTCTGCATATCAACGGCGTTGAGAAAGTAACCGGATGTATAAGTAGGGCTATAGACTTTAATCGTTTGCCACACGTCGAGATCGAGCCAGTCTTTGTCGATTTTTTCGAACGCTTCTTTGTAGTTTACAGTCTCGAATGTTGCCGCTGCGGTGGCTGCGACTGCCAACTGCTCAGCGGCGGGGCCAGTGTAGGAGGCCAGACCATTCTCACCGGTCAGATCTTTGTGCAGGGAGGAATATACGATCGCCCAAGGATCAGTTGTATAAAGGTTCTTTTGGTCCTCGTTTTGCGTGAAGTCTGCAAAACGCTGATAAGCTACGGCAGTGTTGGGCAACGCGTCGGCAATGCCATCACGCATCTCAAATACAGGCTGCGTTCCATCCGCCTTCTTCCAGCCATCCATGGAGGCGAGCCAATCATCGCTTGCCATGAAGCTGGTCCAGTTTTCGCCAGTCTTCCAAAAACCATCAGAACCTTCGAACTGGTCCTGATAAACCTCGCCCATGTCATCGACACGGCGGCCAGATTTACGGAACAGGGATGAAAGGCCTGTCAGCTCATAGTTGAGGCGTGAGCCGAGGCGGGTGTGCAGCTTTGCCTCTTTGGCAAAGAACATATCGTCATAGAGAGCCTCAAACATGGGCTCATCGGGAATTTCGGTGCCTGTCTCGTCCCAATCTTTCAGCATCGCTGTGGTACGGGGCAGGGTCTCGGATACGATTTGGTTTTCGACAGAGCGGAACAACATATCGGCGATCGGTGCGATAAAGGTGACCAGCACAAAGATGAGTAAGGGCGCGATAAGTGCCAGCGCGCGCATCTTTTGCAATCTCAGTGCGCGGTTGAGCGATTTCTTCAGCGGTGTGCCATCAGCGGCCAGAACTGGCCCCGAATGTGCTGCATCCGCAATGCGCGCTTCGGCGGCGGATGATGATGCTGTCTGGACTGTTGGTGCGTCGCTCATGGTGTCCCCATCGGCTTGGTCTTAGGTGGCAAAGTGCCTGTTAGATAAAGTGCGGAGAGGGCCGCGTTGGGCCCCCTCCTTTGATCTACGAGTAGCTTACTTAACCAGCCACGCCTGAAATTTGGCGTCGATGTCGTCACGGTAGTCTGCCCAGAACTCATAGTTGTAGAGGAATGTGTTCTTGGCGTTCTCTGGGTCTGTTGGCATGTGCGGTGCCATATCGATGCCCAGCTCTGCATGCTTGCCTACCAGTGGTGCGGAGGATTTGCGTGCAGGACCGTAAGCGATGTACTTGGACTGATCGGCCAGACGCTGTGTGTCTGTCGCGAACATGATGTAGTCCAGTGCGCGTGCTTCACGCTCTGGGCTCAGACCAGTGGGGATGATCCAACCATCAAGGTCAAATACTTGTGCATCCCACAGCATTGCGACCGGCTGCTTCTGCTCTTCGATCAGAGAGAAAAGGCGACCGTTGTACGTGGAGCCCATGACGACTTCGCCATCAGCGAGCAGCTGGGGTGTGTCGGCACCGGCAGACCACCAGACCACATCGTCTTTGATGGTGGCGAGCTTATCGAGCGCTTTTTGCTGACCTTCTTCGGTCTCCAGTACGTCGTATACGTCCTCTTTCGCAACGCCGTCACACATCAGAGCCCATTCCATGTTGTTGATTGGGCGCTTTTCCAAGGCGCGCTTGCCTGGATATGCTTCGGTATCAAAGATTGCACAGATGTTTGTTGGAGGCGTATCACCAACGAGGTCTGTGCGGTAGCCGACAGTCGTTGAATACACGATCTGTGGAATAAAGCAGTCACCAACCAGCAGGTTGCCGAAGTCTTCGGTGGGCGTTGAGCCGTCATCACCTGGTGCCAGCATCGTGTCTGCGTCGATTTCCATCGCCAAACCTTCGTCACACAGACGCAACGCGTCAGCCGCAACAACGTCAACGACGTCCCATGTCACGTTGCCCGCTTCATTCATGGCGCGCAGTTTGGATACGGCCTCGGCTGAGGACTCATCGTTGATGATTTTTACGCCGGTTTTTTCGGAATAGGGGTCGTGATAGGCTTTTTGCTGGCTGTTGGAGTAGGCTCCGCCCCAGCTTACGATTGTCATTTCATTCGCCATGTGAGCGTCGGAATGGGCCATGCCAGCTGCGACTGTAAGTGCAGTGGATGCCATCAGTGTTTTTGTGAGGTTCATTAGTCTCTCCCAGTTTTATCCCGTTGTAGTATTCCAAGGTTGCAACAACGGGTTTAGTTGCCACCTCGTATAGATCACGCTGCATATTTGCCGCGCGATATGACACGCACGTCGGGCGCTATGCGTCCAGCGCGCGGCAATCTTCAGGCAACCAACCGATTTCGATCTGGGTGCCGGGCTTCAGGCGAACCTGATCAGGGGCGTTACGCGTTTTAATGACAAAGTCTTCACGTCCCGCCACGCGCAGACGCGTGCGGAAGATATCGCCCATGTAGACGAATTCGAGCACTTCGGCCTTCAGCGTGAAGGCACCTTCTTGCATGCGCTCTTTGTTGTACTCGACACGCTCGGGGCGGATGGATACGCGGGTGCGCTCCCCTGCGGTGGTCACGTTTATAGGCTTGGCTTGAATGATCTCACCGCTATCAAGTTGAACAAGGGCGACGCCGCCTTTGATCTCTTTGACCACGCCATCAAGGGTATTATTCTCACCGATGAACTGCGCAACAAAGCTGTTCTCGGGCTCTTCATACAGCTTATCTGGCGGGGCCAGCTGTTGAATGCGGCCATCGTCGAACACAGCAACGCGGTCTGACATGGTCAGCGCTTCGGTCTGGTCATGGGTCACATAGACCACGGTAATGCCCAGATCATGCGCCAGTTTCGTAATCTCGAATTGCAACGTTTCGCGCAGCTGTTTGTCCAGCGCGCCAAGCGGCTCATCCATCAAGACCAACTCGGGTTCAAACACCAGCGCACGGGCCAGTGCGATCCGCTGCTGCTGACCACCAGAGAGCTGTGCAGGGCGACGACCGGCGAAGTCCTGCATCTGGACCATGCCAAGGGTGCGCATGATTTTCTCTTCGCGGATTGATTTGCCGATCTTGCGAACTTCCAGCGGGAACGAGAGGTTTTCGGCCACGGTCATGTGCGGGAAAAGGGCATAGTTCTGAAAAACCATACCAATGCCGCGCTTGTGCGGTGGGATGTTATTGATCGAGGTACCGTTGAGGCGGATATCGCCGTGCGTCGCTGTTTCAAAACCGGCCAGCATCATGAGGCAAGTTGTCTTGCCGGACCCTGAGGGCCCAAGCATTGTCAGAAACTCGCCCTTGGGCATGCTGAGGTTGAGATCTTTGACGACAAGGTTCTCGCCATCATAGCTTTTCTGTACGCGCTCAAACTCGACGAATGCGTCGGTGCTCTTGGTATCGGCCAAATTTATGGCTCCCTGTGGTCTTTACTATTATCAACACTAGCAGGAAGTAAGCGCATACGCGGTCCCGTTTGCAACTGAATATCGTCAAAACGGGAAAAATCATCCGGATTCAGGGTGGATTACCTATAATTCATGCAGATTTAGAGAATTGGCCTTTGATTTTGAGGATCGGGGGCGAATTTTTACGCCCCCGATCCTTCCGTTTATGAGCCAGCTTTGAGCATATCGCCGTCTTTGAGCGCTTTATAGGTCTCATCCAGCGCCATTTTTGCGCGTTTGTGGAATACCTCGATCTCATCGGGTGTGATTACCAGCGGTGGCGAAATGATCATCCGATCGCCGACGTGCCGCATCACTAGATTGTTGGCAAAGCACCGCTCTCGGCACATGAAGCCGACCGTGCCTGTATCCATCGCAAACTTGGCACGGCTTTCCTTGTGTGGCGTGAGGGGGAGGGATGCCATCATACCTTTGACGTTCACTCCACCTACCAGCGGATGCGCGGCCAACTGATCCAGCACGGCTTGGAATGCAGGGGCGGCCACGTTCTTCACGTGATCCATAATATTTTCGTCCTGCATGATGCGCAGGTTTTCCAGCGCCACAGCGGCACACACTGGGTGCCCAGAATAGGTATAGCCATGATTAAACTCGATTGCGTTAATCACTTCGGCAATCTCGTCACAGACGATTGAGCCACCAATCGGCACATAGCCTGAGCTAAGCCCCTTCGCGATGGTCATGATATGCGGCTTGATCCCCATAGTGGTGGAGCCGAACCAGTTTCCGGTACGCCCAAAACCACAGATCACTTCATCCGCGATGATCAGCACATTATATTTGTCGCAGATACGCTGGATTTCGGGCCAGTAGGTGCTGGGGGGTACGATCACGCCCCCTGCGCCCTGCACAGGCTCGGCAATAAATGCGGCAACTTTCTCAGCGCCCAACTCAAGGATTTTCGCCTCAAGCTCTTGCGCGCGCGCAAGGCCGAATTCTTCGGGGGTGTGATCGCCGCCCTCTGCATACCAATCAGGCTGACCGATATGATGGATGCCGGGGATCGGCAGGCCGCCCTGTTCATGCATGTAGGTCATGCCGCCCAAGCTGCCGGACCCAACAGTTGAGCCGTGATAACCATTAAGACGGCTGATGATATGTGATTTCTCGGGGTGGCCTTTTTCGGCCCAATAGACACGAACCATGCGCAGGTTTGTGTCATTCGCCTCTGAACCTGATCCGGCAAAGAACACGTGGTTCAACCCTTCAGGCGCCAGTTTTGCCAGCTCTGCGGCAAGTGCAATGACGGGTGTGTGCGTGGTGTTGAAGAAGGTGTTATAGAAGGGCAGCTCTTGCATCTGGCGCGCTGCGACTTTGACCAACTCGTCACGGCCATAGCCGAGGTTAACGCACCACAAACCAGCCATGGCATCGAGGATTTCATTGCCCTCACTGTCGCGCAGATAGATGCCCTTGCCGCTTGTGATCACCCGCGCCCCGCGCTCTTTCAGCTCGTTGTTTGTGGTGAATGGATGCATGTGGTGCGCTGCGTCGAGTGCTTGGAGTTCGGCGGTCGGCAGATGGTTGGAAACGGTTGTCATGGGAGACCCCTATCAGGCTAGAGTTTGGCTGCGCCTAAAATATGATCAAATTAATGCGCGGTCAATCAAACACTGATCAACAGAGGTACTGTGACAGGTGAATTGGTGCACAAAATGTGTCTGATCAGGGCGGGGTATGCCGAAACAACTTGGCAAGGCGTGAAAAATTTGATCACATTCCCGCCAATGCTGGGTCAACCCGGCGTCACCTTTGGGAGTCTCTTAATGATTAAGACAATTTTGACCGGCACCGCAGCAATGGCCCTGATGGCCGGCACAGCCTTTGCCGAAGAAGTGCGCGTATACAATTGGTCCGACTATATCGACGAAGAATTGCTGGCCAAGTTCGAGGAAGAAACCGGCATTGATCTCATCTATGACGTGTTTGACAGCAATGAAGTGCTGGAAACAAAGTTACTGGCGGGTGGCTCCGGCTATGACGTCGTTGTGCCGTCTGGTACGTTCTTGCAACGCCAGATTACAGCAGGCGCGTTCCAGAAACTCGATACAGCCCAGCTGACGAACTTTGCCAACATGTGGGATGTCGTTTCCTCACGGACCGAGCAATATGATCCCGAGAATGCTTACTCAATAAACTATATGTGGGGCACTACGGGCATTGGTGTGAACGTTGGAAAGGTTCAGGAAATCCTTGGCGCGGATGCACCCATCGATTCGCTGGAGCTGGTCCTAAACCCCGAGAATATGGCGAAGCTTGCTGATTGCGGTGTTCATTTCCTCGATGCGCCTGCTGAAATGCTGCCAATGGCGCTCAAGTACATCGGTGAAGACCCCGATAGCCATGATCCGGAAATGATTGCAAAGGCGGAAGAGGTCTTTTTGCAGGTCCGCCCTTACATCCAAAAGTTCCACAGCTCTGAATATATCAACGCGCTGGCGAATGGTGATATCTGTGTCGCTGTCGGCTGGTCCGGTGATATCCTTCAGGCGCGCGATCGTGCGGCAGAGGCCGAAAATGGCGTTGAAATCGCGTACAACGCTGCCAAAGAGGGCGCGCAGATGTGGTTTGACCAAATGGCCATTCCAGTGGACGCACCGAACGTTGAAGGCGCGCATAAATTCCTGAACTTTATCATGGATGCACAGAACATGGCGGCCGCCTCGAACTATGTTTATTACGCAAACGGCAATGAGGCTTCGCAGGAGTTTTTGGTCGAAGACGTAAGTGGTGATCCGGCGATTTATCCGGATGCGGCGACATTGGACAACCTGTTCACCACAACGCCCTTTCCGCCAAAAGTGCAACGCGTCGTGACGCGTAGCTGGACCAAGATCAAGTCCGGCATCTGATACCAACAAAAAAGGGCGGCGCCAAACGGTGTCGCCCTTTTCACCACGCGCTGCGCGCAAGGAACACACCCCGTGAGCACATCTGTTTTCGCCCCTTGGAATGATCCGAACGAGAAACCGTTGATCCGGTTCAAGAACGTCACCAAACGCTTTGGTGATTTCGTGGCAATCGACGATTTGACCCAAGACATCTACGCACAGGAATTCTTTGCGCTGCTTGGCCCCTCCGGCTGCGGCAAAACAACGATGATGCGCATGCTTGCCGGGTTCGAAACAGTAACCGAAGGCACAATCGAGCTTGCAGGTGAGGATATCGCTGCCGTGCCGCCGAACCAGCGTGCTGTGAATATGATGTTTCAGTCCTACGCGCTGTTCCCGCACCTGAGCATCTA
>RCNC010001364.1_pt1 | contig 16376 bp, 16 predicted proteins | sample 2041301 | NCBI WGS metagenome assembly RCNC01 (sample SAMN09708231, study PRJNA481090) | Marine sediment metagenome, whole genome shotgun sequencing project. | biome: marine sediment; feature: ocean; material: sediment; isolation source: Sewage treatment plant 13A marine sediment (STP13A) ... | reverse complement strand
GGATGAAGACGATAAAGACGCCGAATCGGCGTCGCTGCCGAATCGCACGACACTTTTCAGGAGGAATCCTTTATGTCTGATGATACTGCCACCATGGGTAAACCGACTCTCTCACCGTTCAACATCGTGGCCGGTGTCATTTTACTGGTGGGGGGAATCCTGACCATTCTGCGCTTTACCCAGGGGCTGGATACGGTCACCAACCTGTCCGATTACAACCCCTGGGGCATATGGATCGGCTTCGACCTGTTGGTGGGCGTCGCCTTGGCTGCCGGCGGGTTCGTGACCTCGGCCGCGGTGTATCTTTTCGGGATGAAGCACTACCACGCCGCCGTTCGCCCGGCCATCCTGACCGGTTTTCTGGGCTACGCCCTGGTCGTTTTGGCCCTGCACTACGATGTGGGCCGGCCCTGGCGCCTGCCCTACCCGTTTATCATGCAGCGGGGCACCACCTCCCTGCTCTTCGAAGTGGCCGCCTGCGTGGCCTTGTACCTGACCGTTCTCTTTATCGAATTTTCACCGGCAGCGCTGGAGTGGCTGGGGCTCAAACGTGCACGCAACATCGTGGTGAAACTGACCATAGTGCTGACCATATTCGGTGTGGTGCTGTCCACCCTGCACCAATCTTCTCTGGGCGCCCTGTTTCTCATCGCGCCGTCCAAACTTCACCCGTTATGGTACACGCCGTACCTGCCCGTATACTTTTTCGTTACGGCAGTAATCGCCGGGCTCTCCATGGTGATCTTTGAGAGTACGCTGTCCCACCGTTTTTTCTCACACAAGATGGATGCGGCCCACCTGGCGGAAAAGGACACCGTGCCCTTGGGCTTCGGCAAGGCAGCAGCATTTGTGCTGGCCGGCTACTTTATCATCAAGGTCATCGGCCTCAGCACCGGCAACACCTGGCATTACCTGACCACCGGATACGGCGCCTGGTACCTGGTGGAGCTGTTGGGTTTCGTGGCGCTTCCGGCCTTCCTCTACGCCGTGGGGGTACGGGACAAGAACGTCACCCTGATTCGCTGGACGGCCGCCTGGACCGTGCTGGGAATCGTCGTCAACCGGTTCAACATCTGCCTGGTGGCCTTTAATTGGCACCTGCCCTCCAGCGAACGCTATTTTCCCCACTGGATGGAGATCGGCATCAGCGTCTTTATCGTCACCCTGGGCATTGTGATCTATCGGTTCATCGTCACGCGCATGCCCGTGCTTTACCAACACCCGGATTACGACGCCCATTAACCGTTTGAAAGGGAAGCAAGATCCCATGAAAACCATTTACACGCTTCAGGAGTTCATGCTCCACACTGAAAATATCACCTATGTATTGATCGTCGCTGCCTTGCTGGGCATCACGGGGTTCTGGCTGTTTCTCACCGACCGTGACGATGACTAAAAAAAGGAGCACCCCATGTATGCATTTGTAACCGGCCCTCTTGCCTGGCTCTCCTTTGGTATCTTTTTTATCGGCCTGCTCTATCGTCTGGTGTGGTACATCCGGGGCCTTAACTGGCAGATGGACCGCGTCACCTATTCGGTCAATGTGGCCTACGGCATCAGGGGCGCCCTACGCTCCATCTTCGTCTGGCTGGTGCCATTCGGCACCCACAGCTGGCGTTTTTACCCCGGGTTCACCATCCTGGTGTTCGTCTTTCACATCTGCCTGCTGGCCACGCCCATATTTCTCATGGGCCATAACGTGCTGCTGCTTGAACGCTGGGGATTCAGCCTGCCCACCCTGCCGGAAGGTCTGGCCGATGTAATGACCCTGGCCGTGATCGTGGCGGCGGTGTTCATCATCCTGCGGCGCATCGCCCTGCCGGAGGTGCGCATTCTGACCAAACCATACGATTTTCTGGTGCTGGCCATCGCTGTGGCACCCTTTTTGACGGGTTTTCTTGCCTACCATCAGATGGGCAGCTACGATTTCTGGATTGTGGCCCACGTGTTATCCGGCGAGATCATGCTGGTGGCCATCCCCTTTACCAAGCTGTCCCATTTTCTACTTTTTTTCCTCTCCCGGGCCCAGCTGGGTATGGATTTCGGAATCAAACGCGGCGGCATGAAAAACAAGGGAATGGCTTGGTAGGCCTTGCGCATATATTATTATTTTGTTTTTAAGGTGATACAATGCCCGAAGGAATTCTTTGCAACAAACAGGTTGTCGATACCAAGGAAAAGCTGAACGCGCTGTTGGCTGACAAAAGCGGCAAGCAGTACTACGCCGAGATGAAGCTGATCGACGTGGACAGCAAGGCCCTGTGGGCCACACTGGAGAAGACCTGCAAGTCCAGACTGCGGACCTGGCTGGAGATCTGCGCCCACTGCGGGATGTGCGCCGACAGCTGTTTTTTCTACCTGGCCAACGACAAAGACCCCAAACAGGTGCCGTCGTACAAAATCCAGGCCACTTTAGGTGAGATGATCAAGCGCAAAGGCAAAGTGGACAACGATTTCATGCACATGGTCATGGACACGGCCTGGTCTAAATGCTCCTGCTGCAACCGCTGCGCCACCTATTGCCCCTTCGGTATCGACATGGGGGTGATGTTCGGTTATGTCCGGGGGTTGTGTTTCGCACAGGGATTCGTGCCCTGGGAACTGAAGATCGGCTCGGGCATGCACCGCATCTTCAATGCCCAGATGGACATCACCACCGAAGACTGGGTGGACACGTGCGAGTGGATGGCCGAGGAGTATGAAGAGGACTGGCCGGGACTGGAGATCCCGGTGGATAAAGAGAATGCCGATATCATATACACGGTCAACGCCCGGGAGCCCAAACACTATCCGGAGGACCTGGCCGAGGCTGCGATTCTTTTTCACCTCGCCGGCGAAAACTGGACCGTTCCCAGCCAAGGGTGGGAGGAGACCAGCCTGGCCATGTTCGCCGGTGACTGGGGCGCCTGCAAGGTCCAGGTGGAAAGCGTCTATGCGGCCATGGACCGGCTCAAACCCAAACGCATGGTGGTCACCGAATGCGGCCACGCCTATCGGGCAACGGTGTTGGAAGGGCCCTACTGGGCGGGACTCAAGTCGGGCAAGACCCCGGTCGAGAGCTTCCACTATGTGGAGTGGGTCGCCGAGGCCCTGCGCACCGGGAAATTGAAGATCGACCCGGCCAAGCGAATCAAAGAGCCAGTCACCTACCAGGATTCGTGCAACTATGTGAGAAATGCCGGTTTGGGTGACTGCGCCAGGGAGATTATGAGCTACATTGCCGAGGATTTCCGGGAGATGCGGCCATGCAAGGAGCACAATTTCTGTTGCGGCGGCGGCGGCGGGCTCAACGGCATCGGGCTCTACCGCCAGCAGCGCAACATCGGATTGAAAGTCAAACGAGACCAAATTCTGGCCACCGGTGCCAAACTCGTGGTGGCCCCCTGCCACAACTGCTGGGACGCCATTCGTGACCTGGAAGAAGTTTACAAAATCGGCATCCGCTGGTCTTTTCTCAAACCGCTGCTTCTGAGCATGGTGGAGGTCCCGGAGCATTTTAAGCCCCAGGAGGAATAACCAGACAAAATGACAATAGCCAAAAACACCAAATGACAAATAAATCACAATGACCAAAATTCCAAACCTAATGATCTTGAAGCAGGGAAATTCTGATTCGCTAACACGCTAAGTTTTTTCGTTAAACCATTGCAAATACAATGGCAACTATCGATAATGGCTGACAATTGTTGGTCTGTATCTTGTTTGAGATTTGGATATTGTAACTTGGGATTTATTTGAAATTTGATTTTTGTAATTTGTTATTTCCGGTTTATCCGGGTTAGGCAAAAATAAGGCGCATGGAAAATGTCCGCCTCAACATTGACGGCACCATTGAAACGATTCCCAAGGGGGATCAGGCCGCCGTGCTGTCCTGCCTGGCGCGACAGGTGGAACTGGCGCCGGATTACACCCTGCGCAGCTTTTTCAGAATGCTGGCGGACTATGATGCCCTGGTTCACCTCAACGCCTTTTTCCCCGACTTGCTGGATCAGTTTCGCCGGGGGCCGAACGATGGCTGCCGGGTCGACGGCATTGACTGGCTGGTTCTGGAAAAGACCGTAGAAATGGTCGGATTTCCCGGCGAACCACGCCTTGATATCTACCGACGCTTCACCGGCTGGTGCGGCGAAAAATCGGTCCCAATCAAAGATTTTCAGGTGGATATGCTGCTTGACACCGAGGTGCGCCTGGGAAAACTGAGGCATGTCATCTTCGGAGACCAGGTTGATGTCTTCGAGTTCGATACCGTGTTCACCCTATTTGAATTGGTAGAGGGAATCGGCTGGGAACTCGGATTTCACGGGACACCCAGGGAATGCCAGATAAGGAGATAACCCATGTTTAAAAAAATCCTGTTTGCAACCACGGCGTCACCCGCCTGCGACAACGCCGCCAAAGTGGCCTTCGACCTGGAGATGAAATGGGATGCCGAGCTCTGCGTTTTTCACGTCTTCGGTGTCCCCTCGCGTGGATTCAGCTCCTTTGTCACCGACGTCCGGACGGGAGAAAACGAACAGATCGACCCCGACTATGTGGACTGGGTGACGGAGGAAATGAAGAACACCTACGCCGATCTTCTCAAGGACAGTGAGAATTCCACATTGGAGGCGGTCATCGGAGTTCCTCACCGAGAAATCCTGAGAAAAGCCCGTGCCGAAAACGTTGATCTGATCATCATGGGCGCCCACACCCGGGACGAAGACATCGGGGCCGCCCGTTATCGCAGCGTCGTGGGCAGTACCATGCAGAAGGTGGCCAAGAGTGCACGCTGCCCGGTGGTCATCATCAGCCGCCCCTGCACCACCTGCTGGAAGCTTTTTTCCAATATCGTCGTGGGAACCGATTTTTCCAAACCAGCCACCAGTTCCTTCCTCTGGGCCGCGCGGCTGGCCAAGGAAGTCAACGCGCGACTGCACATTTTTCATGCCGTGGATATCCACGCATCCGAACCGGGAAAAGTAAAAGGGCAGGCGGAAATCGAAGCGCACATCGAAGCGGCACGCAAAAAAATAGATACCAAATACCTCTCGCAGCTCAAAGGGTTCGATAATTACGAAATCGGCATCCGGGAGGGGACGCCTTACGTGGAAATTCTCAAATTCGCCCGTGAAAAACAGGCCGACCTGATCGTCATGGCCCACCATACCCGGGAGATCGATCCGGAACTGGCCCTGTTGGGCTCCACCGTGGAGCAGGTGGTTCTGAGATCTTCCTGCCCGGTAGCCAGTGTCAATCATCCGGACAAAACTTAGGATGCACCAGCCTGAGAATAACCGCCGATCCGATGCCCTTTCAACGCGATAAGTCCATGACGCCACCCGAACCGAATTCGTCCAGAGGAACCATTCTCATCGTCGACGATGCCATGGACATGCGCGTGTTTATTTCCGCCTTGTTCAAAACCAACGGATACAGTGCCGAAACCTGCCGCGACGGGTCAGCCGGCCTGGCAAAAGCCCGGGAAATCACTCCCGACCTGATCATACTGGACGTGATGATGCCGGGGACCGGCGGCGCACTGATGTACAAAAGCCTCAAAACGGACCGCAGGCTGCAGCACATTCCCATCATCATGCTGTCGGCCGTGGGGCAGCGGTCTTTCCAGCACTATCTGAAGATGCTCAACATCAAACTGGTGGAGCCCCTTCCCGATCCGGACGCTTACCTGGAAAAACCGCCCGATGCTCAGTGCCTGCTTGACACGGCGGTTGGGCTCATGAATTTAGGAAAAGGGTAGAAATGGAAGAGAAAATCCTGCTGGTCGATGATGAGGAAGGCATCCGGAAAGTGCTGGGTATCTCCCTCATGGACATCGGCTACCAGGTATTTACCGCGCAAAACGGCAAGGAGGCCTTGGCGGTTTTCCGGCAGCACAGCCCTCCCATCGTTCTCACCGACATCAAGATGCCCGTCATGGACGGCATCGACCTGCTCCAGCAGATCAAGGCGGAAAGCCCGGACACGGAAGTGATCATGCTCACCGGCCACGGAGACATGGATCTGGCCATCAAGTGCCTGAAGCTGGAGGCGACCGACTTCATCACCAAACCCATCAACGACGATATCCTGGAAATTGCCCTGAAGCGGGCCAACGATCGCATCAGCATGCGCACGCAGCTGCGGGCCTATACCGAAAATCTGGAAAACCTGGTGCGCGAACAGACCGCCCGGCTGATGAAAACCGAACGGCTGGCGGCCGTGGGTCAGGCCGTTGAGGGCCTGTCTTCGGCGCTTCGCGGCATTGCCGGCGATCTGGATGCCGGCATCAACTGTTTCAACGAACTCCCCTGCTTCGTCGCCATCCACAACCGCCACCAGGAGATCATCGCCATCAATCCACTCTATCGGGAGCGGTTGGGAGACCACGTCGGCCAAGCCAGCGGAGCTGCATATCCACCGGACAGTGTGGAAGCCTCGCCGGTAAAAGAGACCTTTACCACCGGAACAGGCATGCGCCGTCGGGTCACCGTGGTATATGCCGACGGCACCCGGGGGCCGGTGATGGTCCACACCGCTCCCATCCGCGACAGCCAAGGCGCTGTGGAGCTGGTGGTGGAGATCGGGGCCGACATCGGCGAAGTCCGCAAGCTGCAGGAACGACTCCAGGCCACCCAGCAACGCTACCAGCAACTCTTCGACGAAGCCCCCTGCTATATTACCGTGCAGGCTCCCGACCTGACCATCCGGGCGGCCAACCGCCGCTTTCAGGAGGACTTCAACCTATCTGTGGGCGCACGCTGCCACAACATATACAAAGACCGGGACGATGCCTGCCCCGACTGCCCGGTGGCCAAAACATTTAGCGACGGCCAATCCCACCAGTGCGAGATGGAGGTAACCTCGAAACGCGGGGAGAACTACCGGGTGCTCATCCAGACCGCGCCCATCCGCGACCTGGCAGGCAACATCACCCGTGTCATGGAAATGTCAACCAACATCACCCGCACCCGCCGGCTCGAGGACCAGCTGGCATCGCTGGGGCTGATGATCGGATCGGTCTCCCACGGCATCAAGGGGCTGCTCACCGGCCTGGACGGTGGCATGTATCTTCTGGACTCAGGATTTAAAAAGGAGAATCAGGAACAGATCCGTGAAGGGTGGGATACCGTGCGCTTCATGGTTGGGCGCATCCGGGACATGGTGCTGGACATCCTCTACTACGCCAGGGAAAAGGACCTGAAATGGGAAACGGTGGACGTTCTCGGTTTTGCCGAGGAGGTACTGAAAACCGTGGGACCCAAAATTAAAGGACAGGATATCACACTAACCCACCGTTTCGACCCCGCCATCGGCCGGTTCGAGGTGGATGCAGGCATCGTTCGCAGCGCCCTGACCAATATCATCGAGAATGCCGTGGAAGCCTGCCGGTTGGACCGGTCGGGCCGGTCTCACGAGATCTGTTTTGAAGTCACCCAGGATGCGGGCTACATCTATCTGAATGTGTCGGACAACGGCATCGGCATGGAAGAAGCGATCCGGGCCAATGTTTTCACCCCCTTTTTCTCTTCCAAGGGCGAACGCGGCACCGGCCTGGGGCTGTTTATCTCCAACCGGATCCTCAGCCAGCATGGCGGCGGAATTTCACTTCAATCAGAACCGAACACGGGGTCCCGCTTTTCCATCAAGATTCCCAAAAAAGCCACCCTTCCCTCCCTTCATTCTGATACACCACCGTCCTATTGACTTTTTCTACAATCAGAAAAAAATCTGCGTATGCGGCATTTCATTATACTTCTCCACCCGACCGCGGATCATGGATTCAATTTTTCCAAGCGGGACAGAGGAATTAATGGCATCTTCCGGGCATTCACGAACACACTTGAAGCAATCGAAGCAACGCGCGTTAAACACGGGGCCTGGGTCCAGGGCCACGGCCCCTACCGGGCACACCGCCTCGCAGGTCCCACACTGGGTGCACCGATCGTCATCAATGGTCTTGGGAATGATCCTCCAGGGCTGATCCATCTTTTTCTTAAAATCGGCGCTGATCGCTTGCGGCTGGTAGTCAAGCTCGCTCAAGGGCATGGGGTTCGTTGTTGACGTCGACAGACGTTCAAATACTTTGGTCACCAGGTGGCGCAACTGCTGATCGTCGTCATCGTTCGGATGGCCCTGGCCAATCGGGTGTTCTGACTGCCACATCGTCGAATGGACGGCCAGCACCTTGGCCCCGCCGGTCAGGAGATACCCCTTGTTCTGAAGCACCTGCCCCATTTGCCAGAGGGCGATGCCGCTGATGGCACCTCCCCAGGTGACAAAAGGCACGGCTGCACCGCCAGTGGCCGGCGGCAGGTCGCCGAGAAAGGCCATTACCGGCGGCACGGCCATCTCCCGGTACACCGGAGACCCGACGAAAAGACAGTCGTCTGCATCGGCTGTTTTCAGCAAACCGATAAAAGGGGACGGATCCTGGCCGGCACCTAGATCCAGCAGGTGAGTGGTGACGGCTTTCTCTTTCAGAGAATCGGCTATTACCTGGGCCACATGGCCGGTGGACCCGGCCGGTGAACAGAACACCACAAACGCTGTTTTCATTTTTTAAGGAAACCTTTCATTGTTGTTCAATGTCCGTTCAGAAATAGGTCAATTTGGTCGAGATCAAGGCGTGAGAAAAAATTACCCACAGGCGCCCTGAAAGAAGTGCCCTTGGGGTGCATAGGGTTGATATTCCGAGGAGTACTTTTTGAGCATAACGCGGATATCTGCCAAATTGGTCATTTCAGTATGGGCATTACTGCAGCACCATGGCCTTTTCAGGGCAGATCTCCTGGCAGCAGAAGCAGGTGACACAAAGGGCCATATCCACTTGGGGGAGGTCATCCGGCATGGAAAGCGCCTGAGCCGGGCACTGCTCCACACAGGTGCCGCAGGCCGTGCAGCCGTCCGGGTCCGCCCGGGGCGTTAGCCGGGTTTTGCTTTCCAGCATTTCCTGAACTGCCGCATTATCCTGGATGGCCTCACCGCCCAATGGCGGCAGCTTAAAATTATCCAGGGGCACCAGATTGCCGTCGATGCGAATCTCGTCCATGTTCCAGGAGCCCAGACCGGCGTCGGCGGCTCGCCTCAGAAACCGCAGGCGTCCCGGATCCAGTCCCATCATAACAGCCATGACCGCGTCCACGGCCACGGCGTTGTCCGCTGCCAGGATCAGGCCGATCTCGCGCAGTTCCGGTGAGGCCGGGCCGTTGCCCTCCATGCCCACTACCGCATCCACGATAAACAGGTCCGGGACCCGCAGCCTGAATACCTCCACCACCAAGTCGTGAAACCGGGATGGATTGCCGGCAATTTTGTGCAGCTTCGCCTTCTGGGCACCGGGCAGAATCCCGTAGCTGTTCTTGATGGCACCGGTCATGACCGTGAGCCCGTGGGTTTTGAACTTGGGCAGACTGATGACGATGTCCGCTTCGACGATGGCCCGGGAAACGTTCACCGTTTCCATGAAATCAGGATTAAAAGGCACCTTGACTGCATCGAGGCCGATATTGCGATAGTAACCACGAGCGGCCGCCATGAGACCGGTCTGCTCGAAAGCGGCTTCATTGGCGCCGTAGCTGAAAAGGCCGGGATTGTCGCCCACGATAAGGGTGGCCGGTGCCAGGGTTTCCACTTTGTCCACCACCGCAGCCAGTACAGCCGGATGGGTGACAATGCCCTCGACGGCCTCCGATCCCCGCAACACGTTGGGCTTGATCAAAACCTTCTTGCCTTCCAGATTTTGGGGGAACAGATCGAACGCCCTGTCTATGGCCGTGCGGGCGGTGTTATAGCTTGCAGGGTGAATCATGACCTGATGCATGACGTGGCTCCTCTATCTGCAATAAAAAATGAACTCCAAAGGCACTTTTAGCATGCGCCTAGCGGATTCTCAATCAGAAGCGAAAAGGCATCGGCTATCGCCCTTTGAGCATGCGCATCAGCGTCCGATCGCGATCGAAAAAGTGGTGTTTCAGCGCAGCCGAAACATGAATGACGATGAAGGCCGCAAGCAGGACGGCGGTTACACCGTGAGCCTCCCGGAAGACGTTTCCCAGCGACGGACTTTGCCAAACCAACGCGGGCAGTGTGAAAATTCCGAAAACGGAGACTGGATAGCCGTAGGCCTGGGACATGAGGATGCCCACCAGCGGCTGGAGGAGCAGCAACACATACAAAAAAATATGCACCAGGTGGGCAATGTAGCTCAGCACCGGGATGTTGCCCAGGTCACGGGGTTGTGGATTGGTGAGCCGCCAGGCGATGCGGCTGATCATCAGCAGAAAGATGACGACGCCGATAGATTTGTGGCCGGTCATCGCAACGGCCTTAAATCCGCCGGACGGCAGAATAGATAGCAAGCTGCCGCCCACGAGCATGCCGATGGCCAGCGCAGCGATGAGCCAATGCAGCAGGCGCGCAATCAAACCATATTGGTCTTGGGTATTCATGAACATGCGGACCTCCTTATGCATTCTTTGTGATGGCAGGCATGCCGATGGCATCCGGGGCCGGGCAGAGAAGGCGGTAGGTATTTTTCTACGGTGCTTTATCGTAGCGAAATGCGACACTGAAGGCAAGCCGACGTTGAGCGACAAACACAGCATGGACTGTCGTTTTTAGTCCGGATGGTTCTTGCCATAAAGGATCCGACCCAGTTCCCGGTGGGTGAAGTAGGGGTCGTCGTTGCGCAGGTAGGGCAGCAGGATGCGTTTCTTGCGGACGATGTCACGGGAAATATCCGCAAAGATCGTATCGGGATCGAACAGGGCCGCCGTGATGAGGGCTTGGCCAAAGGGGTCGATGATCTCACTGCCGCCCCAGAAACGAAAGGGGTTGTCGTCGACAGCCGACGGGGCTGAGTCGGTCTGTTCGCCTTCCTCGGACCGGAGGTCTTCAAACACCTCACAGCCGACCCGATTGGCACACAGGTTATAGACGCCGAACACCCGGGAGTAGAACCGGTTGATGATGTTCCAGCTTTCGATATTGGAGAACTCGTTGCCCATGGATCCTCGGGAGGAGTTGAACAGGGTGATGAAGATGTCCGCCTTCTGGGTGACCCCTAAATATGGCAGTGACGGGTGCCACAGGTCGTTGCAGATAAACGGGGCGATGGTCAATCCGTTGAGTTTGAAGACGCGGACATGCTTACCGCCGGAGAAGATCTTGCGCTCCTCGAAGACACCGTAGTTGGGCAGATTGAGCTTGCGGTGGGCAAACAGGATCTCACCGTTCACGGCCACCAGCGCCGAGTTGTAAAAATTCATGGCCGGGGATTCTTCGATGAATCCCACGACAGCCGCCGTCCCCTTGGTCGCCTTGGCCAATTGCTTGATTTGCGGAGAGTCGATGCGCAGCGCTGCTTGGTGATAACGCTCCCGGACAAAGTAACCCGTCAGGGAAAGCTCGGGGAAGACCACCAGGTCGACGCCCTGTGCTTTGGCCGTTTCAATCTTTTCGATTGTGGATTCAAGATTGGTTTTGACATCCAACAGGACCGGATCGGTCTGGAAAACCCCCACTTTCATAGACGGAACCCTTTCTATATCATGTATAAATGATGGCTCAAAGCACGGTCACCCGTCAATCGACGGCTGAACGGCATCCGTTGATGAGGGGATCGATGGATGTCCATTGCTCGGCCGACCAGATTTTTTCAATCAAATCGTTGGCTTCAATCTTACCAATGATCGGGCCGGTCAGCCAGACAAATTTTGCTTCCAGGTCGGCATCCGAGGGCAGCCTATCCGGCGGTTCCCACATGGCTTCAATGCGGCCGGATCGGAAAGTCTCACCCGTATAGGTTTCAACAATCACTTCGGCCGGTGCCTTGGCCGGGAATTCGGCCTCGAATTCCGGGGCAGCTTCGGTGGAAACCCGGTCCAGCAGGGCCAGTAGTTCGGGATTGTACAGGCGTGGCGGCAGAACCTGAGCAGGCCCGACTTCGCCGTCCATCAAGGCAGCGGCCACCGGGAAGGCCAGGCTGTACTGGGCCTCCTCCGTGTTGCGCGGGTGTCCGTTGGACAGACGGGTGGCCGCTTCGAAAGTGCGCACACGGATGCATCGTATTCGGTCCGGCGTCAACTGATTTTCCCGGACAATTTTGAGCGCGCCGGCCACGGCCGGCTGTCCCCAGCGGCAGGCCGCATAAGGTTTGAAATAGAGGTTGAGAATTTCCCACCCATGCCCGAGGTCTTCTACCCGCTTCGCATCCGGAGCGTCATCGAACAGCGGGCAGATACCGGTGAACCCGTCCCGGGCCATGAGAGCCGACAGCATCGCCACCATGCAGCCCCAGCCAATGCTGTCCTTGCCCATGGCGGGCGTATCGATGCCCTTCATCATGGGGGCGATGGGGGCATGGTATTCGGCGGCACCCATGGCGTGGAAGAGCTGTTCCTCGGTGAGCTTTATCAACCTACCGGCGGCGGCGGCACCGGCGATGGCGCCCCAGCTTCCGGATGAATGGTAGACCTCGTAGGTGGCATGCCGGATCACCCCGGCGCGGATTCCCAGTTCGTAGGCCACCACCAGGGCGGTGAGAAATTCCTGCCCGCTGCAGCCGCCAGACAGTTCGGCCGCGGCCAGCAGCGGCGGCAGGGCGCAGGCGCCAGGATGCCCCTTGATGTTGCGGTAGCCGTCGTCGATGTCCAGGGCATTGCCGAAGAACCCGTTGGCCAGGGCGGCGCCAGCGGCCGACACCCGCTCGCCGGAGACCATGATGGTGGCCTGGTCACCACCGAACTGTTCCCGGGCCGTTTTGCGCATGATGGCGGCAACGGGTGTCTGCGATCCGGCGACCATGGCGCCCAGCGTGTCCATAAAGCAACGTTTAGCCTGATGCTGAACTGCGTCGGGCAGGTCATCCCACCGGGTTTTCAGCGTGAAGTCGATGGCATATGAAGTCAATTCACCCATGGTTACTCTCATTAAATAACCCCGGCACAAAGGCCAAGAAACCTTAGTGCCAGGGTAATGGTTCTACAATAAGCCCTGGGCCTTTAAGAAGCCTTGCGCGACTTCTGTAACTGATTTTTTGTCGACATCAACTTCCGCATTCAAGGCTGATATGGTCGCGTCGTCGAATAGGCCAGACAGTTTGTTCAGCTGTTCTGCAAGTTCTGGATTCTCGTCCAGCGTCTCTTTACGAACGGTCGGCGTAATTGCATATGCTGGAAAGTAATTTTTTGTATCCTTGAGTACACTGAAATTGAACGCCGGGATTCGTCCATCCGTGGCAAAAACAAGGCCAACATCGACATCACCGTCTTTCAAGGCTGTGTAAATCAAACCGGTCTCCATGCGTTTTATTGCAGAGCGTGGAAACTCGAAGCCATACGCTTTTTGGAGCGGTTTCAAACCGTCGTCCCGTTTATAGAACTCAATGTTACACCCCAGGACCAATTTTTCACCAGCGTTGAGTCTGGCCGCGAGATCTTCCAGCGACCTGATTCCCTTTGACTCGGCATCGGCCTTGCGAACCGCCAGGGCATAGGTGTTATTTGCGGCAGATGCATTCAGCCACACAATGCCAATTTTCGCATCTTCGGTTTTCACTGCCTCATAAATCTCTGCACCCGGCTGATTGGCAAACTTATTTTTTTGAAAATTTAGAAAGGCCGTACCCGTGTATTCCCAATACATGTCCACCTGTTTGTTTTCCAGTGCCTTACGCACCAGTGAGGTCCCCATACCGGTTTTGAGTTGAACATCGTAACCTTGAGCGGTTAAATATTGACCGGTGATTTCAGCCAGAAGCAGTTGTTCGGTAAACCCTTTACCGCCAACAACGATGGAAGCCGCCGATGCCGTTTGCACGGTAAACACCGCGATGAGCAAAATCATTACGGAACTTAGTTTTTTTAACGTGTTTTTCAAGGTCATTTCCTCCTTATATGAAAGTTATTCTTGTGCAAAGCGCTGCGGATTTACACCTTTAGGTATAAGCCAAAACTGTAGTCTTGACAGAACAAAATCCGTCACAATCGCCAAAGCGGCAATCGATAAGGATCCGATTAACAAAGAGTTGAATTCATTGAGTTGAATCCCGGTAAAAATATACTCTCCCAGGCTGTCGGCGGCGATCAGGGTAATCAAGGGGCTGGTTCCGACATTCAAGGCAAAACCGGTTCGAATACCGGCTGAAATGACATAAAGTGCGTTGGGAATTTGTACTTTCCACAGAATTTGTTGATCGGTCATTCCCTGACCACGTGCGGCTTCAATCATATGTTCCGGAACTTCATTGATACCCTGAAAGGTATTTCTGACCACAGGCAAAATGGTGACAGTGGCCAAACCGATAAACGCCGATTTGAAACCAAGCCCCGTAAGGGTCATGATGATCGCCAGAATTGCCAGCGTGGGTACCGCAGAGAGAATATTGAAACCTTGTGAAAATATTTCCGCATAACGTTTGAACCACGGTCGAGTCATCAGGATACCTGAACCGATTCCTAATAATGACGCGGTGATACCGGAGGAAAAGACGATCCATACATTTTGCCTGAGCAGGTAAATCCAGTCCTCGTAAGTATCCATGAACTCCTGAATCAGGCCGGTCGATTCGGAAAAAACACCAAACAGATACACCACTGCCAGCATGATATACAGCAAGAACGTCTTACTTTGTCTAATGAGTTCTATGACGTAGTTCATGAATCCATCCTAAGTAATTTTATCGCCTGGCTTGCGGGGTGTTTCTCCGAGTAGGCTGGCAATAGTGTGCTGCGTGATGTAGCCTATGTAGGCACCGTCATCGTCCACAACCGATAGCCAATCGCTCGCATGCACATACATTTGTGACACGGCGTCATGCAGGTTGTCATTTTCGTGGATCGTGCCGGGGATCGGATCAATGTACTCACTGACAATACCGCTCTTATCACCCTTAATTTCTTCACTGGTAATGTAACCCCGTGCTCTACCTCGCGGGCCGACCATCACGGCGATGTGAGCATTGCGGTTGCGCATCTTTTCGGCCACTTTATCCAGTGGATCATCAGAATTGACGGCCATCCGAAACGGCAGAATCGCTTCGGTAACCTTTATGAGTTTGAGCCGTTTCAAGGCGCGATCCGTGCCCACAAATTCTTTAACAAAGCTGTTGGCCGGATTGGAGAGGATCTCATCCGGCGTATCACACTGCTCGAGAATGCCGTCGCGGAAAATGGCAACTTTGTCTCCCATTTTTATCGCTTCGTTAATGTCATGACTGACAAACAGAACGGTTTTACCCAGTTTCGCATTCAGCTTCAAAAATTCATCCTGAATCACTGCTCGATTGATGGGATCAATGGCCCCGAAAGGCTCGTCCATTAGCATCACAGGCGGATCAGCAGCCAGTGCGCGGATCACACCAATACGCTGCTGCTGGCCACCGGAAAGTTCCCGAGGATAGCGCTTTAAAAAGATATTTGCGTCAAGGTTGACCATCTCCATCAACTCACGGGCCTTTTCCCGGCTTTTTTTCTTGTCCATTTTCATCAGATCCGGCACCACGCAGATATTGCTTTCAATGGTCATGTTGGGGAACAAGCCAATTTGCTGAATCACATAGCCGATTTCACGCCGCAATGTGATGGGATCAAGATCGTCCGTATCCTTGCCGTCAATATAGATTTTTCCGGATGTCTTTGGGATCAGTTTGTTGATCATTTTCAAAGCCGTGGTTTTACCGCAACCCGACGGCCCCAAAAAGATACAAATCTCCCCTTTGCCGACTTCCATGGAAACGTTATTGGCGGCAATGACCGGCTCTTTCCCCGGCACTTCGAAATGTTTGGTCAAATTTTCAAGTCGAATCATGGCATCGCTCCACTCAAACCTTTTGGTGTCAGCATTTTTTGAATAAATAAAAAGAGATAATCCGCGATGATCGCCAGCAGTGAAACGGCAATCGCGCCGACCATCAACTTGGTGCTATTGGAACCGGTAATCCCTTCATTGATAATGGTGCCTAGTCCTCCCGCACCTATATATACGGCAATCGTAGCAACGGCGATGTTCATTACCACCGCCATTCTGACCCCGGCCATGATGACGGGGACGGCAAGCGGAATTTCAACTTTTGCCAGCCGCTGCCAGTCACTCATGCCCATACCTTTAGCCGCTTCACGGAGCGCTGGATCGATATTGTTAATAGCGGTATACGTGTTGCGAATGATTGGCAGTTGCGAATACAAGAATATGGCGATTGCCGCCGGCCAAAATCCGATACCCCGGTTGACCAGTGACAGTAACGGAATCATCAGGCCGAACATTGCCACAGAAGGAATGGTGATGATCACCGAGGCGATATACAAAACTGCATCCGCCAGCTTCTTGTCCTTGGTGATTAAGATCCCAATCGGCACACCTGTGAGAATCGCTACACCTACGGAGATGCTCACCAGATA
>RCNC010001363.1_pt1 | contig 16378 bp, 14 predicted proteins | sample 2041301 | NCBI WGS metagenome assembly RCNC01 (sample SAMN09708231, study PRJNA481090) | Marine sediment metagenome, whole genome shotgun sequencing project. | biome: marine sediment; feature: ocean; material: sediment; isolation source: Sewage treatment plant 13A marine sediment (STP13A) ... | reverse complement strand
GCTCTTCCGATCTGCTGAGTTTTTTGGACTGTCCTTGACCGATTTATCTGCCATGTGGGTACCAGTGATCAGGGGTTATAACCACCTTGAGCGGGGTTGCTCTCCCGGGGCGAAAACCGGGTGTTCCAGGCGATCAGGTTAACAGTGAATTCCGTAAGGGGAGGCCCTCCGAAGCATGCTGAGGGGGGACAAATAATAACCATATGGAATAGCAGAATATACCACTGGACCGGTCAATAATCAATAAAAAAAGGATCGGCGCCGGCTGGCGCCAATCCTTTTTAAACGAACGGCAGTTGCGGATCGAAACCGCAATTGTGGTTACAGCAGGAACGGAACCATCAGCAGGGCCACCACATTGAGAATCTTGATCATCGGGTTTATGGCCGGGCCGGCGGTATCTTTGTAGGGATCGCCGACGGTGTCACCGGTAACGGCAGCTTTGTGGGCATCGGAGCCCTTGCCACCCAGGTGACCGTCTTCGATGTATTTCTTGGCATTGTCCCAGGCAGCGCCACCGGTGGTCATGGACAGGGCCACGAACACACCCGTAACGATGGAGCCGATGAGCAGGCCGCCGAGGGCGACTTTGCCCAGCAGGAATCCCACCAGCAGGGGCACGATCACGGGCAGCAGCGCGGGAATCAGCATCTCTTTCAAGGCGAACTTGGTGACGATATCCACGCAAGCACCGTAATCCGGCTTGGCGGTACCTTCCATGATGCCCGGAATTTCGCGGAACTGACGGCGAACTTCCTCGACAACGGCGCCACCGGCGTTACCAACGGCCTTCATAGCGATGGAAGCGAACAGGTAGGGCAGCAGGCCACCGATGAACAGACCGATAATGACGTTGACGTCGGAAAGATCGAATCGGATCGCTTTTTCAGCACCCTGAATTGAAAACTCCATCACGTAGGCGCCAAACAGCACCAGGGCGGCCAGAGCGGCGGAGCCGATGGCGTAGCCCTTGGTAACGGCCTTGGTGGTGTTGCCGACAGCGTCCAGCGGATCGGTGACGGCGCGGACGCTCTCGTCCATGCCGGCCATTTCAGCGATACCACCGGCGTTGTCGGTGATGGGTCCGTAGGCATCGATGGCGATGACCATACCGGTCATGGAAAGCATGGACATGGCGGACATGGCGATGCCGTAGAGTCCGCCGAATTTATGGGCCAGGAAGATAGCCAGGCAGATGGTCAGAACCGGCGCCGCAGTGGCTTGCATGGAGACGGCCAGGCCGGAGATGATGTTGGTGCCGTGGCCGGTGGTGGAGGCTTCGGCAATGCCTTTTACCGGACCGTAGATACCGGTGTAGTATTCGGTGATGATGACGATCACGACGGTCAAGATCAACCCGATCAGGGTACAGTAGTATATATTCATGGCGCTGATGCCGGGGATGTCGGCCATAAATTTCGTACAGGCGTAGTAAAACGCCACGGCAGCAATGATGGCAGCGCCGAACATGCCTTTGTAGAGAGCGCCCATGATGTAGCCGCCACTGCCCAGACGGACAAAGAAGATGGCGATCATGGAGGCGACGATGGAGATGGCGCCGAGAATCAGCGGAAACTCAATAGCCATTTGGATTTCGGGGAAGAGCAGGTGGCCGATCAGCATAGCGGCCACGGCGGTGACGGCATAGGTCTCGAACAGGTCGGCGGCCATACCGGCACAGTCACCCACATTATCGCCCACGTTGTCGGCGATGGTGGCGGGATTTCTGGGGTCGTCCTCGGGGATACCGGCTTCGACCTTGCCTACCAGGTCGGCACCCACGTCGGCGCCTTTGGTAAAGATACCACCGCCCAGACGGGCAAAGATGGAAATCAGGCTGCCGCCGAAACCGAGGGCGACCAGGGCCATGACGTCGTGGGTGGCGGTGTAGTAACCGGCCACGGAGGTCAGGGCCAGCCCGGCAACGATCATACCGGTGACGGAACCGCCCTTGAAGGCCATGGAAAGGCCGGCAGCCATGCCCTTTTTGGCCGCTTCAGCCGTACGCACGTTGGCCAGCACGGAAACCCGCATGCCGATATAACCGGCTATGAACGATGCGACGGCACCCAGCAAAAAGCCGAAAGCCATCTTTGAGCCCATGGTGAAAAAGATAACGGCAAAAATGATAATGCCGGCAATGCCCATGCTTTTTAGCTGGCGGTTCAGGTAGGCAATGGCGCCTTCCTGAATGGCGCTGGCGATTTCCTGCATTTTCTCGTCTCCGGCAGGCGCGCCTTTAACGATACCTGCAAGGATAATCGCAAAGAGAACACCAACAACGCCGACCAACGTACAAACGAGCGGTATGTTGTTCATTACAACGTCCATTCTTTCCTCCATTCAGTGTTTAGCTTGAAATCAAGGTTTGTGGTTAAACCGATTCATGGCATCCTTTGCTCCCTCACAAAGGATCGCTTCAGCAGCCTCGATGGCCCGTGATAAAAAGGGTTCCAGTATTATTCGTTGATTGGCATCGAATTCATCCAGAACGTAATCCACCACCCCAATGTCGCCTTCAGGCCGCCCGACGCCCATTCGCACCCTCACGAACTCGTCGGTCTCCAGGGCGTCTATCAGAGACCTCAGTCCATTGTGTCCTCCATCCCCCCCTTTCTCTTTGATTTTCAATCTTTCATAAGCAAGGTCAATGTCATCGTGGATGACGACCATATCCTCGCATTGAATCCCGTGGGTCTGGACGATATCACTCACCGGGTCGCCGGACCGATTCATATACGTCATCGGCTTGGCTGCCAGTACCCGGACGCCGGCGATATCCCCTTCGGAGATCTCTGCATTGATCCGGCTGCGGCAGGCAGTCAACCCATATTTCCGTACCAGCCGGTCTACGGCCATGAACCCGATGTTGTGCCGGGTCGTTGCATACTCCGGGCCCGGATTGCCCAGCCCGACGATCAGATGGTGTCTGATTTCAGCCTTCATGGCCATGGCAACCCGCGTTGAGATACGGCAGGCCACCGGTCATCAAGGCTACTCGGCCGCCGGTTCTTCAGCAGCCTCGGCACCTTCTTCACCTTCTTCTTCGCCTTCCTCTTCTTCACCCTCCACTTCTTCCTCTTCCTCGGCCGTCGGGCTGAGGATGGTCAGAATCGTGAAGTTGGTATCGGCGGGAATCTCGACAGCCCCCTCCAGCGGGAGGTCTTCAACGTGGAACGAGTCGCCAATCTCAAGGACGGTGATATCGATGGTAATGTTCTCGGGAATCTGATCGGGCAGACAGAACACTTCCAATTCCCGGCGAATGAGCTGCAGCATACCGCCCACCTCCACACCGGCGCTCTTGCCGGTGGTGACCACGGGGACCATGACTTTGATCTTCTGATCCATGCTTACTTCATAGAGGTCCAGGTGAAGCACGCTTCGGGAAACGGGATGCTTCTGCATCTCTTTGATCATGACCTTGCGGACGGAATCGACACCTTCGATTTTCAGTTTCAACAGTGTCTGGGCCACGGCGCCGGATTTAATAATGGGTTCCAGTTCCAACCGGTCGATGGCCAGTTTAATCGATTCGGTTTTCGGGCCGTACAATATGGCGGGAATTTTGCCGTCCCGCCGCAGAACTCTTGAAGGCCCGTTACCCACGGCCTCCCGTTGACTTGCTTTCAAATTCATTATTTCCAACGATCTTATCCTCCTTAAAGAATATTACACGAACAGGGACGTTACCGAATCCCCGGTGTAGCTTCTGATGATGGCTTCCCCTACCAGGTTGGAGATGGAAAGCACTTTGATTTTACTGCAGGCAGCCGCCTTTTCGTTCAGCGGGATGGTATCGGTGCAGACGACGCTGGTAATGGGTGAGGCGTTGATCCGGTCCACGGCTGGCCCGGACAGCACCGCATGGGCGCAGCAGGCATGAACTTCCCTTGCCCCCCTTTCTATGATCGCATTCACGGCCTCGGTGAGGGTACCGGCGGTATCAATCATGTCATCCTGGATGACGACCGTTTTGTTGGCCACATCACCGATAACTGCCATGGCCTTAGCCTTGTTGGGTGCCGACCGTCGTTTGTCCACGATGGCCAGACCGGCATTTAAGCGTTTGGCAAAGGCACGTGCGCGCTCCACGCCACCGGCATCGGGCGATACGATAACCAGGCCTTCATTGAAGTTGGATTTAATGTATTCCAAGAGCACTGGTGCCGCGTAGAGGTTATCCACGGGGATGTTGAAAAAACCCTGAATCTGTCCGGCATGCAGGTCCATGGTGATCACACGGGTGGCCCCGGCGGTCGTCAGTAAATCAGCGATGAGCTTGGCACTGATGGGCACGCGTGGGGCCACTTTTTTGTCCTGGCGGGCATAGCCGTAATAGGGGATCACGGCGGTGATTCGACGCGCCGAGGCCCGTTTCAGGGCATCCACCATGAGGAGCAACTCAACCAGGTTGTCGTTGACCGGGTGGCAGGTGGATTGAATGACAAAAACGTCTTTGGCCCTTACGTTTTCATCGATCTCGATCTGAATCTCACCGTCACTGAACCGCTTGACGACGGCCCCGCACAGGGGCGTCCCCAAGTATTCGACAATCTTGGATGCCAGATCCGGATTGGAATTGCCTGTAAAAACACAGAACTTATGTTTTATCGTTGTCACTTTCTGAACGCTACTCCTGTTCGATGAGATTGGCTGGGGCGGGAGGATTCGAACCTCCGAATGCAGGAACCAAAATCCTGTGTCTTGCCACTTGACGACGCCCCAGCAGAAAAATACCGCTGTCCTGAGCCCGGACTTCGGCAACAACCGGCACTTAGATCAACAGATCCGCGACATAAAGCGTCCAGTTTTTATTTTGCTGATTGTCACGCAAGGCGGTACAAACTGAAATGGCTCGTTCGTGGTCCGCAAACAACCCGAACACCGTTGATCCGCTGCCGGACATCATGGCCCCGGCCGCTCCATGTGCCAACAGCAAGCGCTTTATTGCTTTGATGACCGGAAACGCCCTTTCGGTCACCGGTTCCAAATCGTTGACCAGATGCTCATCGAGCTTGAAAAGTCGGCCATCAAGGTGGAATTTACTAAGTTTTTTTTCGTCTTTTGTCAATCTTAAAGTCAGATTTTTATAGACCCAGGCAGTAGATACCACCTCGTTGGGATAGACCAGCAGCGCCGTCCATGGCGTCAGATGCGGAAAGGGCTCGAGCCGGTCACCGATTCCTGTGGCCAGCGCCGGCGCACCCCGGACAAAAAAGGGTACATCGGCACCGATGCGCGTACCCAACGCCATGAGTGCCTGCGTGGAAAGGGGCTGTCCGAAATAGTCGTTCAAGGCCATCAGGACGGCGGCGGCATCGCTGCTGCCGCCGCCAAGCCCGGCACCCACGGGAATTTTTTTATCTATATGGATGGTCAGACCGGATATCGGCAGGGAATTGCCTGCGAAAGCGGTCTTCAGAAACAGATGCGCCGAACGGGCCGCCAGGTTGGATGCATCTTCCGGGACGCCGGGATGGTCGCAGACAACCACAATCCCTTTCCCGCCGGCGCTCAGGGTCAGGGTGTCGTACAGGGCCAACGGGCACATGAGGGTATACAGGTCATGATAGCCGTCGGATCGTTTGCCGGAGATGCGAAGAAACAGGTTGATCTTCGCCGGCGCTTTTACGTGAAGCAGTTCCATGTCAGGTGACAGCCGTGTTTGGCTACCCCTTCTCTTTCACGTATTGGATCCGCAGGTCGTAAAGAATGTTCTTGAGCATCCCCGCCTCATCGACGTCCAGGTTTCCCCGTGTCTTTTCTTCGAGCATGGAAAGGATGTCGATGGTCTGTTTGGCCAGCGGCAGGTTCTTGTATTTTTCACCAGTCATCGGGTCTTCAATCATTCCCAGCTGAACGAGAGCCGATGAATTGAGAGAAAAGATAAAAGTGGCAAAATTGAGGGCCGGCAGGGAGGCCGTATCAGCGGATTTGGGTGGGTCAACCGGATCTGCTTTGCCGGTATTTTCCTGCTTTTCGTCAGTCATGGCGAACGCTCCTTGGATGATAGAAACTGCTAAAGTAGATGAACCTGCAAAGACCCGCCTTGCCGACGGGTTCGTAAAAATTTCGAGATCAAGGCTTGCGAATCTCGAGAAATGAGGAGTACTTACGGTACGCCGCAGTGACGAGGGATGAAGCGTAACGCAGATATCGGTTTTTTTTCGAACCTGTCAAAATTCCAGCGGCGTAACGGTCTTAACCAGAGAGAGATGCCGCATTTCCTCCACCACTTTCTCTGGGATAGGGGTATCGGTAGTCAGGAAAATAATATTTCGATCTCCCTCCTCCTCCTGGCCGACCTGCATTCTGCCGATATTGATGTTGTATCGGCCTAAGGTGGTGCCGATTTCACCGATGGAGCCGGGTTTGTCGATGTTCTGAATCAAAGCCATGTGGCCGTGGGGAATCATCTCCAGCCGGAACTTGTCGATCTTGACGATCCGCGGATCCTTTTTCCCGAAGATCGTACCGGACGCCACGCTTTCCATCTCGGTGGTAATCGCCCTGACCGTAATCTGGTTTACATAATAGTCCGACTCGGCGCTGCTGGTTTCAGTCACTTTGATACCGCGCTGCTGGGCCATGACATGGGCATTGACAAAATTCACGTCATCCTTGACCACCGGCGTCAGGATGCCTTTGAGCACCGCCGTTGACACGGGAGAGAGGTCCAGATCTTTAAAATCACCATGAAATTCAACGACCACCTCCTTGATGGGGCCGCGGACCAGTTGAGCCTGAAGGCATCCCATCCGGTCGGCCAGGGTGAGGTAGGGGCCGATCTTTTCCAGCACTTCACCGGTCACCGAGGGCATGTTCACCGCATTGGCCACCGTGCCGGCGGTCAGAAAATCGATGATCTGCCGGGCAATGGCCACGGCCACATTGGTCTGGGCTTCCCGGGTGGAGGCCCCCAGGTGGGGCGTACAGATCACCCGCTCGTGGGTGATCAGGGGAGACTGCCCCGGCGGTTCGGTTTCGAAAACATCCAGCGCCGCGCCGGCCACTTTGCCGGAGACAATGGCGTCGTATAGGTCGCTTTCGACCACGATCCCGCCCCGGGCGCAGTTGATTACCATCACCCCGGGTTTCATTTTGTCGAATGCATTCTTGTCAATCAACCCAGCGGTATTTTTCAGCTTAGGCACATGCACGGAGATGTAGTCGGCCCGCTGATACAAGGACTCCAGGTCCACACTCTCGAACCCCGCCTTTTGAATCTGTTCCGGGGTGACATAGGGATCGTGGATAATCACGTTCATCTTCAGCCCACGGGCCCGATCCGCCACGATGGCGCCGATTTTGCCGTATCCGATAACGCCCAGCACCTTGTTGAAAATCTCCCGGCCCTGAAGTTTTTTCTTCTCCCACCGGCCGTCCCGCAGGGAGGCGGTTCCCGTGGGGATATTGCGGGTCAGGGCCAGCATCATGGCAATCGCGTGCTCTGCCGTCGTTACCACGTTGCCCGTGGGGGTATTCATCACCACCACCCCACGCCGGGTGGCTGCCGGAATATCCACATTATCCAGACCAATGCCCGCCCGGCCCACCACCTTAAGCCGCGTGGCCACCTGCAACAGGTCCTCGGTCACCTTGGTGGAACTTCGAATCACCAGGGCATTGTAATCGGCGATAATCGCCTTGAGGGCTTCCGGCTCAAGGCCGGTGTTCACATCCACATGTATACCCGGGGCTTCTTGAAACATGCGGATTCCATCTTCACCCAGATTGTCACTGACCAGCACCTTCATTAGGGCATCCTTGCTTTGATAGTTGATGATTCGTCCACCCCCGTTTAGGCCACTGTGAATGGCTCCGGCTACGGACCCGAAGCCCTAAGGAAATATTTCCTCTCTTATCAGCGGAAATTGCCAATCGTCGCGACGGACATGAAAGAACAAGTGGCAAGCGGCCTGCTGTTGGAGGCGCATTTTAGTGAAAACCGATTGAACATTCAACCCATATTTTGGCAATACGACAGTCCACCAACCAAGAGGCTGTCAGCGCCAGGGTTCCACGGCAGCCTGTTCGTTTTTTAAAATCGGCCGCCAGGTAACGGTGTAATGAATATCCGTATCCTCGTACCGGGGGGTAAAAACAGCCACGTAGAGCGCACCTGGAAGGTCGGTGAATGCCTCAACCCACAATATATCATCCACATTGAGGTCGAAATCCCTGCAGATCCGCTTTCCGATGCTTTCGGCACAGCTGGTTTTGAAAATGCCGTCCTCCATGCGAAAGGCCAACACGGCATAGGGCCGGATGTGAGGATGCTTGGGGTCGCCGGATGAAAAATCGACGATCTTTACCCGCCAGGTGCAGGCATGGGCCGTGCTCGCCCCCGGGTCCTCTTTTCGTTCCAGCGTGTAAGTGCCGTCAAAGACAATCATCCCTCTCCCTTTTTTTGACCACTGGTGAGTCAGGTACCACTCTAAAGAATCCGGCGGCTGACGGCAAACCTTTTTTCACGCCACTTCACCTGACTCCCAGCGTTGATGGCAATCGCAGCGATGATGATTGACCATGCGATCATCCCGCGAAGAAAAGATAACCATCGTCTGGATGCTGGTACCCTGGGCCATGGACCTGCTGTTGGCCGTCAAAAGCGGCGAACTCAAATTGAAAGACTACCATCTGGACCAATGGCTGCTCACCGGTGATGTGGCCCGGCAGGACGAGGAGGGCTTCATCTGGCTGGTGGACCGGAAGAAAGATGTGATCATCACGGGTGGTGAAAACATCTACCCGGCAGAAATCGAGGATTTTCTCATGAGTCATCCTAAAATGCAGGATGTGGCGGTGATCGGCCTGCCCAGCCTGAGACTGGGGGAAATCACCACGGCCATCATCAAGGTAATGCGATCTAATCCGGGCGGAAGTGGAGGCCTTCTGCGACGCCCTGGACCGCTATAAGCGTCCCCGCAAGATCATTTTCGGCGACGTGCCACGAAACCCTACCGGCAAGATCGAAAAGCCAATATTACGCAAACTATACTCAGGGCAAAAGAAAACCTTTACGACCTGATAGGCTGTCGGCCATTTGTCATTTTCGTTGATGTACCGGATAAAAAAACCCGCAACCGTTACGGCGCGGGTTTTTTCGATCTCGGCGGCAAGGCGTCGCCTCCCCTTAACGCATCGATCTACTTTTTGTCTTTCACCTCTTCGAAATCGGCATCGACCACATCGTCATCTGAACCGGCATCCCCGGCATCCGCACCCGCATCAGGCCCCTGATCGTCCGCACCGCCGGCACCGGCTTCGGAGGCCTGCTTGTACATGGCTTCAGCCACCTTGTGAGATGCCTGAGTCAGCTCTTCACTCAGCCGCTGAATCTCCGTGACATCGTCGCCTTCCATGGCCTTCTTCAGGGCTGTCGAGGCGGTTTCGATTTTGCTGCGAGTCTCGTCATCCACCTTCTCCCCGAGATCCTTCAAGGATTTTTCAGTCGTATAGATGAGCGTGTCGGCGTGGTTTCTGGCTTCAACCAACTCCTTTTTCTTCTGGTCCTCATCCGCATGCAATTCGGCATCTTTAATCAGCTTGTCGATATCCTCTTTGGAAAGGCCGCTGGACGCCGTAATCTGAATGGACTGCTCTTTGCTCGTGGCCATATCCTTGGCAGAAACATTGACGATGCCGTTGGCATCGATGTCAAATGTCACCTCGATTTGGGGAACACCGCGGGGGGCGGGCGGTATGCCAACCAGTTCAAACCGTCCCAGGGTCTTGTTGCTGGCGGCCATCTCGCGCTCGCCCTGGAGCACATGGATGGAGACCGCCGGCTGGCTGTCCGCTGCAGTGGAGAAAACCTGGCTCTTGCGGGTCGGGATGGTGGTGTTCTTCTCGATGAGTCGAGTCATGATACCACCCAGGGTTTCGATCCCAAGGGAAAGCGGTGTGACATCCAGCAAAAGCACATCCTTCACATCACCCTTGAGCACACCACCCTGAATGGCCGCACCGAGCGCCACGACTTCGTCGGGGTTCACGCCCTTATGGGGTTCTTTGCCAAAAATTCGCTTCACCCGCTCATGGACTGCCGGCATACGAATCATGCCACCGACCAGGATGACTTCGTCGATGTCCCCGGTGGACATACCGGCGTCTTTCAGCGCAGTCCGGCAGGGCGGCTCCAGCTTGTCCAGCAGATCGGCAACCAGGCCTTCCAGCTTGGCCCGTGTAATCTTTACATTCAGGTGCTTGGGCCCACTGGCGTCGGCAGTAATGAATGGCAGGTTCACATCGGTCTCCATGGACGAGGAGAGTTCCATCTTGGCCTTTTCAGCCGCCTCTTTGAGCCGCTGCAAGGCCATCTTGTCATTTCTCAGGTCGATGCCCTGGTCTTTCTTGAACTCGTCGGCCAGAAATTCGATAAGCCGCAGATCGAAGTCCTCACCGCCCAGGTGGGTATCGCCGTTGGTGGCCTTGACCTCAAAAACCCCTTCACCGATCTCCAGTATGGAAATATCGAAGGTGCCACCGCCCAGGTCGAATACGGCAATCTTCTCTTCGCTGCGCTTGTCCAGGCCATAGGCCAGTGAGGCGGCCGTGGGCTCGTTTATAATACGCAGCACATTGAGGCCGGCTATTTTTCCGGCATCTTTGGTGGACTGGCGCTGGCTGTCGTTAAAGTAGGCCGGCACGGTGATCACCGCATCCGTCACCGGCTCACCCAGGTAGTCTTCGGCGTATTTCTTGATGTGTGCCAGGATGAACGATGAAATTTCTGCCGGGCTGTGGAGTTTTCCCCTTAAATCGATGCGGACATCGCCATTTTCCGCCTGTTTGATATGGTAAGGTAGAATTTTGATGTCATTCTGAACCTCGGTAGATGAATACTTTCTGCCAATCAGCCGCTTGACCGCAAAGACTGTGTTCTCCGGGTTAGTGATGGCCTGCCGCTTGGCGATCTGTCCCACCGTTCGCTCTCCGCTTTCACTGACGGCCACGATAGATGGCGTGGTGCGGCCACCTTCCGGGTTGGTGATCACTTTGGCGTCGCCGCCTTCCATAATGGCCACACAGGAGTTGGTGGTCCCGAGATCAATTCCGATAATCTTGCCCATCTGATGTTCCTCCTTACCTTCGACGATCCTTGAGATAGTATTGATTTAAGCGTTTGTATTAACCGTTTTTTCGGGTGTTTGCCCGTCCTGGGCGGCCTTTGAGACCACCACCATGGCGGGGCGAAGCAGCCGGTCATGAATCAGATATCCCTTTTGAAATTCCTGCACCACCGTGTTGGGCGGCTGATCGGTGCTTTCCTCCTGGCACATGGCCTGGTGAAAGGCCGGATCAAAAGGCTCTCCCAATGCCTGAATGGGGCTGACGTAATGTTTTTCCAGAATTTTCATGATCTCCGCCAATGTCAGGGCGACGCCGTCAACCAGACTCTGGCCATTTTCATTATCCGGTGCGGCCGAAGCAATGGCCCGCTCCAGGTTGTCCACAACGGTAAGCAGTTGGCGAATCAGGTTTTCGGTGGCATATTTTTTAATATCGTCCAGATCTCGGGCAGCTCGTTTTTTGGAATTATCCAACTCGGCGGCCATCCGGAGCATGCGATCGCGGTTTTCACTGGCCTCAGCCTCCGCTGCCGCCAATTTTTCCTCAAGCGCCTTTGGCGAATCAGCTGCATCCAGCGGCTGATCGGCCGCATCGTCTGGGTTCGGAGGTATGGTAGGTTCTTCTAGGGGCGTTTTATCGTTATCGTCCTCAATCACAATTCTTTTCTTTTGTGCCATCAGCTCCTGTATCTCCTGGTTTCGCTGGGTTTTCTCATCTTTGCGGCCGGTGGGCCCCCGGTCGGTCCAAAACACTTGATTTTTAGGCTGTTGACTAGGATCGGGTCCGCAAAGTTGATAAAAAATAAGACCAGATGGTGGCTTGTCAAGGACCAGTGCAGCCTTCTCCGACTATTAATAATTAATTGTAAATCTGATAGGTTGGATCAATACATCGCTATCGCTATCGGGATCGCTATCGAAATCGACAAACGCGGCCATGGCACTAATTTCGATCCCGATAGCGATAGCGATGTCGACCCCGAAAGGACCGTTTTTAGACCGCCAAAGGCTTAAGTCAATGACATTGGGGTAGAACATGTAGCGCAACGTGTCACTGGGAATATTAAACGGGGCGTGGATGACAGACAGCAGGACAACGCTGCAGAGCAGATGAGATGGTTGTGCACCCCCCGTCGAGCTGATCCGAAAAATCTGAGCCAAAACATGACCGGGATCGATCCACGACACAGACCGCATCCCTTATCGCTGCTTCCTTCCGGACCTGACGAGGTTCGAGACCGTCTGTTGCGCGGCGGCCGGTCAAAATGACCTGATTTTCTCGGGATTAACCCTAAGGGGGGGATTCAGCCCCGCATGAAGCGGATTTCGGGTATAGGGCACCGCTGGCTCCCCGCCTAGCACAACCGGAGCCCCTATAGTATGATCCTTGCACTTTTATCAAGAGATAAGTGCACATCTTTTTCAATTGACTTTCCAGGAAACCCATTACCATCGATCGCCCTGTCGAGCTTGCGGTATTGACTTCCCTTTGGTCATGCAATAAATCAAGGGCTGCAACTTGCTGAGAAAAAGCCCTACAACAAATTTGGAGGAACCGACAATGGCACGAACCGCTACTGCGATCACTTTACTGGTTGCCCTGCTTTTCACGGCAGGCTGCGCGGCCATCGTTGTTGGTGCCGGAGCTGGAGCCGGCGTGTACACTTGGGCCAAAGGAGAATTGATCCGCTCCTACGCCAATGACTTTACCCACACCGAAAACGCAACCATCCAGAGCCTGGATTACCTGAAGATTACCATCGATGAGAAAACCCAGACGGGCAGCGAAACCACCATCAAGGCGCGCCAGAGCAACGGTTCCCCGGTCAAAGTAAGCATCCGAACGGTGCGCTACGACATGACCGAGGTGGCCGTCAGAAGTGGTTATGTCGGCTACTGGGATCGGAAAAACGCAGAACTGATCCATGCCACCATTCTCAACACCATCTGAGACGAAGGCCCTTCTGGCCACGGTTGAACAGACGCTGGCCGCCCATCATATGACGGCTCCGGGGGATCGGGTGCTGGTGGGGGTTTCCGGCGGGCCGGATTCCATGGCACTGCTTCACCTGCTGAGCCGACTGGCACCCGATTTGAATATCCGGATAGGCGTGGCCCATCTGAACCATGGCCTGCGGGGAGCATCGGCAGACAGGGATGCCGAAGTGGTGCGTCAAGCAGTGCAGGCATTACATTATCCCTTCCATATCGGCCGTTCCCGGGTATTAAAGGTAAAAGAAAAACTGGGGCTCTCCCTGGAAGAGGCCGCCCGTCGGGTTCGCTATGCGTTTTTTAAGAAGACCATGTCCGACACCGGTTACAATAAGCTGGCGCTTGGCCACCAATCGAATGACAACGCCGAACAGATGCTGATGGCCCTGTTGCGGGGGACCGGTCCACGTGGGCTTTCTGGCATCGCCCCGGTTCGGCAAGAATACATCATCCGTCCCCTGATCAATGCCCGTCGCTCACAGATTGACACTTTCGTTGCACAAGAAGGTATCACCTGTGTGCTGGATGAATCAAACAATGACCTGCGGTTCGTGCGAAACCGCATCCGGCGCCATCTGCTGCCACTTATTGCATCCGATTACAACCCGCGCATCCAAGCGAATCTGAACCAGTTGGCCGATGTGATGAGAACCGAGGAAGACTGGATTGACGGGATGACGACCGGCGAATACGATAAAACCGTGCTTAGGCGTGTGAGCGGAGCCATCACGCTCTCTGCCGAAACCGTCAGCCAGGCGCACCCCGCCCTGGCACGCCGCCTGGTCCGAAAGGCCTTGGCGGATCTCACCGGCAGCCTGCGGCGGATCACCTTCTTCCACGTCCAATCCGTGTTGCATCTGTTGACTGACGGCTGCGGCGTAAAAGTAAAAGAACTTCATCTGCCCGGCGGAATCCGCGCCCGTCGCGCCGATGACCGACTGATGCTGTTAATGGCCGACAGCTGTTGCCGGAGCCCCGTCGAATCGTCAGTTGAAAGGACGCCGGCACCAGCGACGGAAATTTCCACCCCTTTTCCCGCAACCGTTGAAATCACGACCATGGGTATCGGTCTGCGGATGTCCACCTGCCGGCCAGATCAATTGCCGCGTTGGGCCGACGTTGACCGCAACCAGGCCCATCTCGATTTGGATCGGATAGCCCTTCCGTTGACGCTACGCCCGGTTATTCCCGGTGACCGGTTTACACCCCTGGGCACCAACGGCTCCCAAAAATTGAAAAAATTCTTCATCGATCACCGAATCCATCGACAGGCCCGGGCCATTGCATCGGTGCTGATGGACAAACAGCGCATCATCTGGCTGGTGGGACATCGCATTGATGATCACGTTAAAGTGACGACGGCAACCTCTCAGGTCCTTAGGGTTGAATTTTTCTTGCTTGACACACGATGATGGTTAATATGATCCTAAATCAAAATCAGGAAAATGCTTCGCGTGCCTGAAACATTTCGAGGAGGAAACCGCTTTTGAATCCATTTTACAAAAACTTGGCCCTGTGGCTGGTCATCACCTTGATGATGGTCATGCTCTACAATCTGTTCAATCAGCAGCAGCTTGCGCAAAACGACATCAGCTACTCGGAATTTCTGGCCATGGTAGAGGCCGACCGGGTGTCGGAAGTCACCATCCAAGGCCAGGAGATCCGGGTTACTGACCTCAACAGCAGCCGTTTTAAGATTTATGCGCCACAGGACCCCGCCTTGATTCAGCGGTTGAAAGACAAGGGGGTCACCATCATAGCCAAACCGCCGACCGAATCTCCCTGGTACATGTCGGTTCTGGTTTCCTGGTTTCCCATGATCGTGCTCATTGGCGTGTGGATTTTCTTCATGCGTCAGATGCAAAGTGGTGGCGGCAAGGCCATGTCCTTCGGCAAAAGCCGAGCCCGCCTGCTTTCCGACCAGCAGGAAAAAGTAACCTTCGAGGACGTGGCCGGCATCGATGAAGCCAAGGAGGAATTGGAGGAAATCGTCGCCTTCCTGAAGGATCCGAAAAAATTCACCCGATTGGGCGGGCGTATTCCCAAGGGTGTTCTGCTCATGGGCCCTCCGGGGACCGGCAAGACCCTGTTGGCCCGTGCTATCGCCGGAGAGGCGGGGGTTCCGTTCTTCAGCATCAGCGGCTCCGATTTCGTGGAAATGTTCGTCGGCGTGGGCGCCTCCCGGGTGAGGGATCTTTTCGTGCAGGGCAAGAAAAACGCGCCATGCATCATTTTCATTGACGAAATCGATGCAGTGGGCCGCCACCGCGGCGCCGGACTGGGCGGAGGCCATGACGAACGCGAGCAGACCCTGAACCAGCTGCTGGTGGAGATGGACGGATTCGAGTCCAACGAGGGCGTTATTCTCATCTCGGCCACCAACCGGCCTGATGTGCTGGATCCGGCGCTGCTGCGCCCCGGGCGCTTCGACCGCCAGGTGGTGGTGTCGCTGCCGGACATCAGGGGGCGGGAAAAGATCCTGCGGGTGCACATGAAGCGCACACCCATCGCTTCGGACGTGGATGTGGTGGTGCTGGCCAAAGGCACCCCCGGCTTTTCCGGAGCCGACCTGGAGAACCTGGTCAACGAAACCGCCCTGCTGGCCGCCAAGCGGGACAAGGAACGACTGGACATGGTTGATTTCGAGGACTCCAAGGACAAGGTCTACATGGGCCTCGAAAGGAAATCCAAGGTGATCAGGGAAGATGACCGGCTGACCACGGCCTACCATGAAGGCGGCCATGCCCTGGTGGCCCGTTTCATCCCCGGCACCGACGTGGTCAACAAGATCACCATCATCCCCCGGGGGCGTGCCGCAGGCGTGACCTGGTTTCTGCCCGAAGAGCGGGACTTTCGATACAAAGATCAGTTGGAATCCGAATTGGCCATCGCCTTCGGCGGACGGGTGGCCGAGGAGATCGTTTTCAACCGCATCAGCACCGGTGCCTCCAACGACATCAAAAAAGCCACGGACCTGGCCCAGCAGATGATCCGCAGCTGGGGTATGAGTGAGACCCTGGGACCGCTCGCTTTTGCCAAGGATGAAGAACATGTGTTTTTGGGCAGGGAGATCGCCCAGCACAGGGACTACTCGGAAGAGACGGCCAGGAAAATCGATTCGGAGGTCAACCGCCTGGTCATGCGCTCCTACGAGCGCGCCCAATCCGTATTGACCGAATATATCGACGTGCTGCACAAACTGGCCGAACAGCTTCTTGAAAAAGAAACCATCCTGGGTGCCGAGTTGGATGAAATCATCCGCCAGGTGCGGCCGGGTATTCAGCTTCCGGACAAACCCACCGACAAGG
>RCNC010001360.1_pt1 | contig 16411 bp, 17 predicted proteins | sample 2041301 | NCBI WGS metagenome assembly RCNC01 (sample SAMN09708231, study PRJNA481090) | Marine sediment metagenome, whole genome shotgun sequencing project. | biome: marine sediment; feature: ocean; material: sediment; isolation source: Sewage treatment plant 13A marine sediment (STP13A) ... | reverse complement strand
TCTGTCTTCTGTGGTTCTGTCGGTATCTGGTTCTCCGCTTTTCGGGCAGGCACAAGGCCGGCCCCTACACGCTTTCTGACCTTCTGACCTTCTGATTTTCTGAGGTTCTGTCCTCTGGCCCTCAGTCTTCTGGCCCTCTGCTTTCCTTGATCATCTTTTTGATCTCCTGAAGGTCCTGGTTTATTTTTTCCCCGACCACGCTGTATTTGTAGGCCATCATAATCAGTTTTATGGACACCAGCAGGACGCCCGCTTCCAGCAACAGGTCATGGGTAAACCCCTTGGCGAACAGGGCGATTAAGAAGAGAAAAAAGGTGATTATAATGATAACCACGGAACCGACATCAAAGTATTTGTTCATATCAAACTCCATTCACTAAAAAATATCGTCGAAACGAACCGATGCCTCTTTGGGCGGCAGGGGCAGATCATTCTGCAGGGCATCTTGGAGATCGGCCTGGGAGTCCGCATCTATCCACCAGTACCAGTAAGCGCTGGTTTCATCGCCGAATTTTGAGAGAACGGTTGCCGGGGTCCCGAACTTATTCCAGTACAACAGCCGGGTGTAGTTGATATTCCACAAAAGGACATAAGGAACATCATTGTAGATGATTTGGTCGATCTTTCTGAACAGGGCATTGCGTTTGGCGATGTCAAAAATGCCCTTCTGCGTTTCGATGAGCCGGTCCACTTCATCGTTTTTGAAACCCGTGATATTGTTTCCGCTACGCCGGTCTGCTTCTTTTGAGAGCCACATGCCCTCGGGATTTTTAAACATACCCGACCCCCAGGAAGCCCAGGTCATTTCATAGTTGAACTCATCCATGTCCCTGGCCCAGGCGGCCCAGTCTTTTTTGTCGATGATCAGTTCGATGCCCACATCTTTCAGGTCTTCGGCGTAGATGGCCGGGAATTTTTCAAGAGAGGCCTGGCTGATCAGGAATCGGAAAGAGAATTGTTTGCCGTTTTTTTCAAGCAGGCCGGTTGCCGGGTTGACGATCCAGCCCGCCTCCCGCAGAAGCTGACGCGCTTTTTGTTTGTCGAATTCCATGAGCGGGTTGGGGCAGGGGTGGTCCTTGTCATACAGGTCCTCGAAATAGGATTTGTGCAGGAAATACTGGCTGTACATGAGAGTGCTGTTCATTTTTCGGCGGTTTAAAAGATGGGCCATGGCTTGCCTGACCTTGACGTCATCAAACGGGGGCTTGCGCATGTTCATGGCAAATCCCTGGAACCCCACGGGTTTGGCATTGTAGATTTTTTGTTTGATGATCCAGGCATTTGAAAAACGATCCCCCTTGGTTTCATTGACCCACAGCCGGGAGGTGTATACAGGATAGAGGTCGATGAGCCTTTTTTTAAAAGCTTCAAAAGCGTTTTCCCGCTCCGCATAAAAGCGGAACTTCAAGTGCTCGAAATTACCTATGTTTTGGTTGCGTTGGGAGGTGATGTTCCACCAGTCATCACGCCTTTTCAGGGTCAGGGACAAGCCTTCATCGATGTTGTGGATGGCATAGGGGCCTGAAATAACGGGGAACTCGAAGGTGATTTTGTTGAAATCTTTTTGACTGAGGCTGTGTTTTGGAAGAATGTGGAAGCCTCCGACAGCTGACAGGTTCACCCAGTGAACATCCTTGGCGGTGAAGCGAATAGTGTGTTGGTCAAGAACAACAGGTGAATCGAACCGCTCCAGACTGACCTTGTGCACACCTGTCAGGTTTTTAGGGTTCATGATGGCATCGAAGGTCCACTTGACGTCTTCAGCCGTGATGGGCCGGCCGTCACTCCACTTTGCCCGTGGGTCAAGGGTAAAGGTGAAGCTTTTCTTGTCATCAGAAATGGTCCATTTTTCCGCCAGGTTGGGCTCGTAGGCCAGGGTCAGGGGGTTCATGGTTAGGAGGGACTCGAACATGGCGCCGAATATTTCGGCTGTGAAGCTGTTGTTGTCCAGGTAGTAATTGAGGCTTTTCGGGTATTGGCCGGCAAAGATGGAGATCTGGCCGTCTACAACGGCCTCCACGCTTGCCAATGGATTGGGGGCATCCTTCCAGCCTTCCTTGGGAAATTGTTCTGCTGCAGGGATCAGGGAAGGGCAGACAAAAAATGCAATTGCCAAGATGATTAGTATTTGTTTCATATTGCATGTTCCTTGGTGAAAATAGCGAAGGGATTCCGATTTGGAATCCCTTCATTAAAATATCAAATTATGTGAACTGATTAGTGGGTTTCTGCAGTTTTTACCTCATTTTTACTGGTATCCGCTTTTTTGGCATCGGCTTTCATTTGAGTTGACTGGGCCTTTTTGGCCTGGTTTTGAGCCTTTTTGGTTTTTTGGGCAGCCTCCTTAGCCTCGGTTTCCTGTTGCTTCCGTTCCTTGAGCAATTTTTGGGTAAGCTCTGTTTTTCGCTTGACCTGTTCCTCCTGGAAGTCTTCAAGATCCAGGTTTGCGGCTTGGCCAAGATGCTGCAGGGCGGTTTCCAGTGAGTCAACCGTATTTCTGCTGATGGTTGCCTCTGCCTTGGACATCAGAACCATGAGATCGATGCTGTTAATTCTTGCGGTGACAGCTGCTTTTTCTTGGGAGGTTGAGCTGTAGCAGAGGGCCTTCTTCAGATAGTCTTTTTCCGTTTCAAAGTCGGGCATGCCCTTGACTTCCATCAGCGTTGCCGCCTTGTCCCGATAATAGTCATAAATGAGCGGAAAGACGTCCTTTTGGGAATATACTTGTTTTACAGGGGCCTTGTGTTTTTCCCCGGGCAGGGAAATCAGAAGGCTGGATCCTTTGGGCGCGAATTTTCCTTGCCAGATCTCGATGGCGCCGTCAATGGGCTTGATGTAGTAATGTTGTTGATTGAGATAGCTGGAGCCGATGATTAATAGGATCAAAAGGGCGAACACACCGATACCGATCTGCATAGGGCGACTTGAAGTGTCTGATGGTTTGGCAGTGTCAGGCGGAGGTTCGTAGCTGATGGAGGGTTTGGGCTCTTTTGCAGCCCTCTCAGCCGCAGCCTTTTTGGCAGCAGCTTTTTCAGCCGCAGCTTTTTCAGCCGCAGCCTTTTCGGCAGCAGCTTTTTCAGCGGCAGCCTTTTCGGCAGCGGCTTTTTCAGCAGCAGCCTTTTCGGCAGCGGCTTTATCAGTTGTAGCCTTTTCGGCAGCGGCTTTGTCAGTTGTAGCCTTTTTAGCTGCAACTGTTTTTACTTTAGGCGCTTTTGCCTTGGCCGGACTTGCAGCTTTGCCCTTTACAGTGGTTTTCGTCTTTTTAGGAGCGGCTTTGGTGCTCTTCTTGGCCTTGGTCGTTGTTTTCTTAGCAGCCTTGGCCTTTTGTTTTTTTACATTGGTGTTATCGTCATCCTTTTTCGATGATGTTTTTTTCTTTTTGGAGGTGGATTTGATCAAGCTGTCTTTTCCCATAAAAAACCCCTTTGATATTGCAGATGAATTGACGTATAAATGTCCACAAATAAAATCGTGTGCCACGATTTTATGAAACGCGACTGCGTCGCTACATATAAAAAATTTAAGTTCCTATCCCTGCAGGAATCTGCAAGGAACTTTGGAATTTGTCCCGCATTCCCTCAGATTACGGGACAACACTTTTCTGATGATAGGACCATAAAATATCGTCCCTGATTTGTAAATACTTAAAGTGAGTGTTTTTACCTGGTTTTTTCATGAAATTTGATAATATTTTTATGAACAAGCACAAACAATCAATTAACGGCAGTAGCTACAAAGTTCAATCATCATTTTGAGTTAAGCAAATGATAATCCGTTTTATATAGCTACACCTGGAGGGCAAGCCTCCGATTCGTTTAAAAAACAGGTAATTCACTAAAATATTGGTGCCTTTAGGAGCAATGCTGTGAAGACTTTACAGGCCAAAAAGACGAAACTGATTTCCCTTCTGTCAGACCTGGATTCCCTGCTGGTGGCCTTCTCAGGGGGTGTCGACAGCACCTTTCTGCTGGCCGTAGCCCACAAGATACTCGGCAACAGGCTCCTGGCAGTTACAGCCTATTCCCCGGTTCAACCGGAGTCGGAGAAAAGGGCTGCCATTGGATTGGCGGAACAGATGGGCGTTCATCACATTGTGATTCAATCACAGGAAATGACGTTGCCGGTATTCACCCGCAATCCTGTGGACAGGTGTTATCACTGTAAAATTCAACTCTTTGGATTGTTGTTGAATATGGCCAAGGACAAGGGCATCCAATGCGTGGCCCACGGCGCCAACCTGGATGACCTTAAAGATTACCGGCCGGGTTTGAAGGCTGCAAAGCAATTGAAGATCAGGGCGCCCCTGATGGATGCCGGCCTGACCAAGGCGGACATTCGTGAACTATCAAGGGAGATGGGACTGGAAACCTGGGATAAACCCGCTATGGCCTGCCTGGCATCGCGCATTCCTTACAATACGACCCTGACAGTCGAGAAACTCGCCATGGTCGAGCGAGCCGAGCAGGTACTGCATCAGCTTGGGTTTCGGCATTGCCGGGTGCGACATCACGGTGATCTCGCCAGAATCGAGGTCCTGCCTGGTGATTTTTCTGAAATATTACGCGAAGAGGTGTCCGCGAACATCATTTCCCAATTCCAGGCGCTGGGGTTCGACCATATTTCTCTGGATCTGGAAGGGTACACCCAAGGCAGCATGAACCGGGGGATATCAGTGTGACCTATGAGCGGTATCCCTGAGCTTGCATACCTGTTGCCCGGACTGGCCTTTGGGCTCAGCGCCGGCATCTCACCCGGCCCCCTGCTGACATTGGTCATGACCCAGACCTTGAAGCACGGGGTGAGGGAAGGTGTCAAGGTTTCCCTGGCGCCGTTGTTGACGGACCTACCCATCATCATTGTCGCTCTTTTTATCCTGGATCGCCTCACTTCCCTGGATCCGGTTTTAGGAGCCATTTCCCTGTTCGGCGCAGGCTATCTGCTCTACCTCGGCTATGAGAGCTTGATGTTCAAGGGTGATATGCCATCAGACCAGGCAGAAGCGCCGCACTCCATCAGAAAAGGTATTGTCGCCAACTTCCTCAATCCCAGCCCCTACATGTTCTGGTTTTCCATCGGCGGTCCGCTGATGCTGAAGGCGTTCAACTTTGGCCTGATTGCGGCTGTTTTGTTTATTGTTCCTTTTTATTGCCTGCTGGTGGGGGCTAAATGCATGGTGGCCATTGCAGCGGGCCGTTCCCGGCATTTTTTGAGGAGCCGTTACTATATTTATACCGTCAGGGGGCTGGGGCTGGTTCTGGGTTTATTCGGCCTGTTGTTCGTGAAGGATGCCCTTGTATACTTCAACTGGTTATGACCTAAAGTGAGCGGTTCAAATTTTAAGAATAGTTAGATTGAGCATGAACATTTTGATGATATCTTTGACATCAGCTAAAAGGCGCATTAAGTTCCCTTGTGAGTATATGCTCAATATGGAGGTGTGATGGTACGGCCGAAAAAGAACCGCCTGGTGGGGTTCAATCCAAAAATAAATTATTTCAAACCCAGGGGCATTCCTGTACTTGACTTGGATGAAGTCTGCCTTACGGTTGATGAGCGGGAAGCCATACGACTGGCTGACCTCCTGGGCATGTCCCACGCGGATGCCGGCGAGCGGATGGGGGTGTCGCGGGCAACATTCGGCAGGATTATCCAACACGCTAGACAGGTTGTTGCCGATGCCATCATCAACGGCAAGGCCGTGCGGGTGGAAGGCGGCAACTACAAACTAATCGAAAGGAATAGAACCTTTGTCTGCCACAGCTGCGATCACATGTGGGAGGAGCCCTTTGGTACCGGGCGGTCGGAAGGATGCAGCGTTTGCGGGGGAGATGAATATCATCGCGCTAACATCAACTATAAACCACCGCCAAATTAGGCGTCACATGATTAAGAATGGTTGTACAATCTTGTTTAATATTTTTTAGGATTCCAGGATTCAAGGGTTCCAGGGTTCAAGTGGCTTGTTAATAGCTTAAAGTTTGAAATCAGAATCTTGGTATACAAAAGCTATTTGTCTCTGATTTGAAAAGATGCTGATTTTGTTTCAGATCTAAAAGCAAACACTTGGCCCCTTGAATCCTTGACCCCTTGGACCCTGATTTTCTCCAACTCTTTTGGAGAAAAACTCAATTTATAAAGGAGATACACTGTCATGGTAGAGATTCAAAACAGCATGGATGCAGCTAACAACAAGGCCAATCCGCAGGCAGAGCAGGACGCAGCGGTTAGCAGTTCTCTGGCCAGGATAAAAAATAAAATTATCGTCATGAGCGGCAAAGGCGGTGTCGGCAAAACAAGTACTGCGGTAAATTTATCCATAGCACTGGCCAACAAGGGCTTCAAGGTCGGTATCATGGATGTGGATTTGCATGGACCGGATGTCCCGCGGATGTTGGGATTGGAGGGCATGCTTGAATTGAGCAAGAACAAGAAATTGGAGCCCATGAGCAGTGTCGAGAATCTCAAGGCCGTTTCCATTGAATCACTGACCAGCAGCAAGGATGACGCCATCATATGGCGGGGGCCCATCAAGTATTCGGCCATCAAACAGTTTATCGGTGATGTCGAATGGGGCGACCTCGATTTTCTGGTTATCGACTCACCGCCAGGGACAGGTGATGAACCTTTGACCATTGCCCAGACCATTCCCGACGCCAAGGCCGTTATCGTCACGACACCGCAGGAGGTGTCTTTGGCGGATGTGCGTAAGTCCATCAGTTTCTGCAGAACCGTCAAAATGGATATTTACGGTCTGGTGGAAAATATGAGCGGTTTCGAGTGCCCTCACTGCAATCAGAACGTGGACATTTTCGGTTCAGGTGGCGGAGAGCGGACGGCTGCTACGGCAGGGATTCGCTTCCTGGGCAAGGTGCCCTTTGACCAAAAGGTGGTTTCCTGTGGCGATACAGGAACTTCCATTCAGGCAGCGTATGCTGATTCACCGGTTTCAAAGGCCATCAGCGGGATTGCCGACAAGGTTGCAGAGTTGGCATAACCAACTCTTTGTCATTTGGCCTAAAATACAAGCCGCAGACCGATGTAAAAGGCGTCATCGGTCAATTCATCAGAGGTGTTGTTAGCCTCCAGGTCAACTTTCAATACCCGGTAGCCGACGACAATGGCGGCGTTGCGCACTATATACCCCCGGATGCCGGTATTGAAATCCATGTAGGTGGTTGTGTCTCTGAAGCTTAGAGGATCCGGGGCTCCAGTAACCTCGGCAAAGATCATTATGGGGAAGTTGGTATAGATTTCTCGAAAATCATATTCACCCAGGAGAGAGAAGCCGATGGCCGCGATGTCGTAATCTTCACTGGAGACTTCGGTCTGGCCCAAAACGCCTTTAAATCCCAGGCCAAGGGTCAGGGCAGGGGCAAAAAGCTGATCTTTCAGGGCAATGTGCAGGTTTCCGAGGGTGTAGTCGTTGTCACTGAAAATAAGTCCACCACCGGCATTCAGGACGGCTCCAAACGCCTGGGAGTCGTAATCCACCACCCCGGCAACGTCATCCATATTGGCATTGAGCTCGAAACTCACCGAACCGGCGTGAGCGACACCGTAAAAAACAACAAGGGCCATGGCCACAAACAGAGTCGGCCTGAATCTCTTAAACAACATTTCCTTTCCTTTCAATAAAATCAGCGGCGAAGCCGCGTTGGATAATCATTTGTTTGTTATGCGTTAACGTCATAACAAACAAATGATTATTACCAGAGCCGATCGGCATGTGCTTCAGGTAGACCGGCTTCGACTATTTTATTGGTCACTTTGGCAATGTGATACGGCACAAATTTGATATCCAAACTGTGCTTTGCGACATCCCAGATAAGGTATTTTGCATTGTTGTTTCCGTCCCTGGGTTGTCCCACGCTGCCGTTGTTGATAATATATTGCCTGCCCTCATACAACGTTACAAGACCTTCTGTGAGTGGCGCCTTGATGAGGTCTTTACCGTCATAACTCACCATGGTCATTTTGTGAGTGTGGCCCACAAAACAAATTTTTTCTTCCAGGTTGCGAAAGGCATCCAAGAGGCCGTCATTGTCAATCTGGAACAGGTAGGTGATAATGGAATCCGGCGGGAATCCGTGCACAAACCTTCCAGAGTGCAGGGTCATGGAGGTCTCCAGCCCGGATATAAACGCCATGCTCTCCTCTGACAGCCAGGGGATGATCGTGAGGATGGATTGCCTGGCAGCCGGGTTGAACCATTCCAGGTATGTGGGGTCGACGACGGCCAGTTCATGATTACCCATAATCGTGGGAATGTTGCGCGATATAATCCACTGCACGACGGCCTCGGGTTCCGGGCCGTAGCCGACCATGTCTCCGAGGCAGATGATCGAGTCAACCCCGGAGTTTTCGATATCATCGAAAACCTCCCGCAAGGCTTCCATGTTGCCATGGATATCGGAAATAACGGCTATTCTCATGATGGTATAATAATAATCGCTGTAATGTGGATAAATGTTACAATGTATTCAAGTACCAGGCAATGAGTTCATTTCCCAAAAAAAGGTGGATGATGGCTCCAAGGGCCAGGAACGGTCCAAAGGGTATGCGCATTTTCATATTTTTCTTTTTTACCCGCATGTCTATCAGGCCCACCAGTGTCCCGATGGCCGACCCCATGAAAATGGTCAGCAGCACTCCTTGCCAGCCGATAAAGGCGCCGATCATGCCCAGAAGCTTGATGTCCCCGCCGCCCATGCCTTCCTTGCCGGTTATGCGTTCGTAGCCCCAGGCAACGGCATAGAGGATGCCACCGCCTGCCAAAATTCCAAGAAGGGAATCCATCCAATTTAAAGTGGGTATGAAAAAGGAGGCCGCAAACCCCAGCAATATGCCCGGCAATGATATGACATCGGGTATGATATGGTAATCGATGTCGATAAAGGTGATCACCAGAAGAGCGGCAATGAAACCAAAGTAGATGATCCCCTGGACGCTCGGGCCGAACCGCAAATACACGCACACAGCCATAAAACCGCCTAAAAGTTCCACCATGACATACCGGAAAGCGATGGGGGCATGGCAGTTACGGCACTGACCCCGCAGGATGAACCAGCTCAACACTGGTATGTTGTCATAAAATCGGATTGCGGCATTGCATCCAGGGCAGGATGAAGGCGGGTGAACGATGGATTTACCTGCCGGCAGCCTGAAGATGCAGACATTTAGAAAGCTGCCGATGCAGATACCGAAAATAAAAGCCGCTATTAACTCCAGATGACTCAACGTTTAACCTTCTCCATGGTGAAGTCCAAGGATGATGTCTAATTTGCCGTGTGGTCTACCCTCCGGGAATGGGCAGGGGCTTCAATAGACTGAGCATCTAAACCACAATGAAAGGGTTGGTGACAAGCAATAATTTTTCCAATGAAACTTTCAACCCTTATTGTAAAAGAGAAATAAGGTCTTATAATACAGGCTATACTTTGCCCTGAAGAGCCTAGTATAGAGTCAATATATCATAAATTGACAAATAAAACAATTGGTTAATGTGACAATCCGAATCGTGAAAAAATGGTGAGAACGACAGAATTTTTTCATTCGATCGGTTAGGGCGAAGCATGAAACAGCATATAAATAACCATGAGAAACAGCTGTCAGAGCGGATTCGGGTGGGATTGCCTGCTTTAGGGTATTGATTTCGCACACTATATCAACTGACTGTTTCTAATGAATGGAGTGAAAATGGCCGAAACGGACAAAGATGATCTAATCAGCATCATTGAAGACGATGGATTGGATGAAGACATACCTACAGTTCTGCCGCTGATGCCGGTCAGGGATGTGGTGATATTCTCCGACATGCTGCTGCCGCTGTTTGTGGGCAGGGAACGGTCGGTTCGGGCGGTAGAAGAGGCTGTGTCGAAAAGCCGATTTCTGATTGTTGTTACCCAGAAGGACCCGGGGACGGAATCCCCCAGTCCCGAAGATATGTACGACGTGGGTACGGTGTGCAGGATTCTGCGCATGCTCAAGCTTCCCGATGGGCGCGTCAAAGCGCTCGTTCAAGGTATCGCCAAAGCGAAAGTTCTGAAATACTTGAGAAAAAGATCGCTTTACAGGGTGAAAATCGATATCATCGATGAGGAACCGGTACGGATCGAAAATGTCGAGACCGAGGCCCTGATGCGCAACATCCGCGAGCATTCCGAGAAGATCCTGGCCCTCAGGGGTGAATTGACCGGCGACGTGAGCGCCATTTTAGAGAGCATTGACGACCCGGGAAAACTGGCCGACCTGGTGGCTTCCAACCTGCGGCTGAAACTTGATGAATCCCAAATGTTGCTGGAGTTGATCGATCCCATGGACCGGCTCAGGCGGGTGAATGACCTGATTGTCCGTGAACTCGAGCTCTCCTCCATGCAGGCAAAAATTCAGTCCGACGTCAAGGACGAGATTTCAAAGAGTCAACGCGACTATTTTCTGAGAGAGCAGGTACGGGCCATTCATCGGGAACTGGGGGAAGACGATGAAAAGGCGCAAGAGGTCTTGTCCTATCGGAAAAAGATCAAGCGCGCCAAGATGTCCAAAGAGGCTGAAAAAGAGGCCTTGAAACAACTTAAACGCCTGGACCAGATGCACACCGATTCAGCGGAATCGGCAGTGGTGAGAAGCTATTTGGACTGGCTAGTGGAACTGCCCTGGAGCAAGGCGACCCGGGATGTCATTGACATTAAAAAGGCCAAGAAAGTTCTCAACAAGGACCACTACGGGCTGGCGAAAATCAAGGATCGAATCCTGGAATATTTGAGCGTGCGCAAGCTCAACAAAAAGACCAAGGGGCCGATACTCTGTTTTGTGGGACCGCCGGGGGTGGGGAAGACCTCCCTGGGCCAGGCTATAGCGCGGGCCATGCAGCGCAAGTTCGTGCGCATATCCCTGGGCGGCATCCGGGATGAGGCTGAAATCCGTGGTCACCGCAGAACCTACATCGGGTCGCTGCCCGGCAGAATCCTGCAGGGGTTGAAGCAGGCCGGCACGAAAAACCCCGTTTTCATGATGGATGAAATCGACAAGCTCGGTTCAGACTTCAGGGGGGACCCTTCGTCAGCCCTGCTCGAAGCGCTCGATCCCGAACAGAATGTATCTTTCAGCGATCACTACCTCAATCTGCCCTTTGACCTGTCAACGGTGATGTTTATACTGACAGCCAACATCACCGACACCATCCCGTCGGCCCTTCTCGATCGGATGGAAATCATCTATCTTTCCGGTTACACGGAAGAGGAAAAAAAGATTATTGCAGAAAAGCACCTTCTGCCGCGGCAGATCAAGGAAAACGGATTACGCGGGAAGAATACGGTTTCTTTGAGTTCAAGTGCTTTGCTCCAGATCATTCAAGAATACACATCCGAGGCCGGCCTCAGGAATCTGGAGCGAGAACTCGGAACCATGTGCCGCAAAATAGCCAGGAAAATAGCCGAGGGGAGCAAGGGCAGGCACCTCATTACGCGTGGCAACATCCACAAGTACCTGGGCGTCAGAAAATACTATCCGGAAATGGACCAGGAAGAGAGTCAGGTGGGATTGGCTACCGGGCTTGCCTGGACGCAGGTGGGCGGCGAGGTGCTGTATGTGGAAGCAACGCTCATTGGGGGAAAGGGTGAACTGATTGTCACCGGACAAATTGGTGATATCATGCAGGAATCGGCCAGAGCCGCTATGAGCTACGCCCGGGCTAATTTCAAAGAACTCGGTATTGATGAAGGTGCGCTCGACACTCTCGATGTTCACATCCATGTGCCGGCCGGTGCCATACCCAAGGATGGGCCGTCAGCCGGCATTGCCATGGCCACGGCCCTCATATCGGCGCTGAAGGACAAAAAGATCCACAAGGATGTGGCCATGACCGGTGAGATAACCCTGCGCGGCAGAGTGCTGCCCATTGGCGGCCTGAAGGAAAAAGCCCTGGGTGCCTTGCGCGCCGGCATACACACAATTATCATACCGGAGAAGAACAAAAAAGATTTGGACGAGATTCCGGCCAATGTGAAGCGCAAGATCAAATTCATACCCGTTCGCCAGATGAACGAAGTTCTGGAACTCGCTTTTGGAACGGAAGATAAATGAAAATACTGGCCGTGGATACTGCCACCAGCAGCTTGAGCGTGGCCGTCATGGACGCCGGAAGTCTTAGGACTGAACTTACTTGCTCGACGGGCCAGACCCATGCCAGACATTTGATGACCTTGGTCGATACAGCGCTGAACGTGTCGGACATGTCCGCCAATGACCTGGATGCCTTTGCCGTTACCATCGGGCCCGGTACATTCACGGGGCTGAGAATCGGTCTGAGTACGGTTCAGGGCATGGCCGCGGCCACATCGAAACCGGTGGCCGGTATAACCAGCCTGGATGCGTTGGCCGCCCAGGCGGCTCCGACATCCTATGGTTCGGGATCCCTGGTGTGCGCCATGTTGGATGCCCGCAGGCAAGAGGTCTATTGCGGCCTTTACCGTTCCAACGGGCAGGCTGTCGTTCCTGTATCAGAACCCCGGGTGGGGTCTCCTGAGACCCTTGTGGACGAGATTGAGGAACCCTGCTTCCTGGTGGGCAGCGGTGCTTTGCTCTATCAGCAGGCTTTAAGGGAAAAACTGGCGGATTGTTTTGTTTTGGCCCCGCACAGTGCCCACACCATTCGAGGGGAAACCATTGGGCGGTTGGCACTGAAAACGCTTGAGAGCCATACCGTGCCCGTGAACAGGGTCTTGCAGCCCCTTTATCTTCGCAAATCCGACGCAGAGATCAATGCGGCCGGAAAAGCAATCCATGGGTGAACTGCACCCGCAAGCGCATTTACCGGGGCTTGCAGTGGGGAGCTTCAATTCATCACTATTTGTACAGATAATTGACAGAACGCTGCAGGCATGTTATAAATATTAGTTTTAAAAAGTAAAATAGATAAGATCCATCTAGAAAGAGAATACGTGGATAACTACACGAAGGTTGAATCGGCAAGCCCTTACGCGTTTCCTATAGCAAAAGCGGGGTTGCCGTTTGTGGGAATCGCCGCATTTGCGACAGCCGTGTTTGCCCTGTTGGGCTTGGCTTTTCTGGCGCTGACGGGCCTGGCAGCCACGTTTTTCATCTGCTACTTTTTCAGGGATCCGGATAGGCTTGTACCGGATAGAGACGGCGTGATGGTATCGCCGGCCGATGGAAAAGTGATCAAGGTGGAAACCGTTGAAAAAGGACGGTTTTACAATGAAGAACGCTTGAAGGTCAGCATTTTTATGTCGATCTTCAATGTGCACGTCAACCGGATTCCCTTTACCGGTGAAATTGTCCGGGTGGCCTATTTCCCCGGGAAATTTTTCTCGGCGAATCTGGACAAGGCTTCCTCCGACAATGAGCACAATGCCGTTTTCCTGAAGACGGGCAAGGGGCAAGAGATCTGTTTTGTGCAGATTGCCGGCCTGGTTGCCAGGCGCATCATCTGCAATGTTCAGGAAGGGCAAAAGGTCACCCGGGGGCAGCGTTTCGGCTTGATCTGTTTCGGGTCGCGCCTGGATGTGTATCTGCCCACAGATACGAACATATCTGTCCGGGTGGGGGATCGTGTGAGTGCGGGAACAACTGTTCTGGGAGAATTGCCAATATGAAAACGACAAAAGGATTCAAGGGGAGCAACCTTAAAAGGGGAATTTTCCTGCTGCCGAACCTGTTCACCTCTTTGAATCTGTTCTGCGGATTTTACGCGGTGATCGCGTCCATAGACGGGAATTTTTTTGCAGCTGCCGTCTCCATCATTATCGCCGGTGTCTTCGACAACCTGGATGGAAAAATCGCCCGGGTTACCGGCACCACCAGCAAGTTCGGCGTGGAATATGACTCCCTGGCGGATGTGATTTCGTTTGGCATTGCCCCGGGTGTGATGATGTATCTCTGGGCCTTGAAACCGTTCGGCCGGATCGGATGGTTGGCGGCCTTTTTGTTCATGGCCTGCGGAGCCCTTCGCCTGGCGCGCTTCAATACCCAGGTGGGCACCATTGACAGCGACTATTTTGTCGGCCTGCCCATTCCTGCCGGAGCGGGAATGAGTGCGGTTACGGTGATGATATTTCACAAGCTCAACATCGGGGGGGATTCCTATCCTGCCCTGATTCTTGTCATGTTGTACGTCTTGTCATTTTTGATGGTCAGTTCGATCAAGTACAACAGTTTTAAAAAGATGGAATTATTTCGAAAGATGAACTTCAATGCCCTGGTGGCGGCGGTGCTGGTTTTGATATTCGTGGCATCCCAACCTTCTATTGCCCTGTTCCTTAGCGGGGCCGTTTATGTTCTGTCCGGCCCCATTACCACATGGCGGCATCACAGGGAATTAAAACGGAAAGAGGCGAGTGCGTAGAAGGCCCCGGCAGGGCTTGCATATCATTTGACCCCAAATTCCCACGATATCGAAGTTAGGTTTAAGGTACGGTAATAAAATCATTTCCGTGCCTGTTATAATTTTTGTTCATGAATATATAGGAGTACGAAGTTGGAAAGAATACCGATAACCCGGGCCGGGTATGAATCCCTGAAGCAGGAGCTTCAACACCTGAAAACGGTTGAGAGGCCCAATAACATTAAAGCGATTGAAGAGGCGCGGGCCCACGGTGACCTGAGCGAGAATGCCGAGTTTCATGCTGCCAAAGAGAGGCAGAGCTTCATCGTAGGGCGTGTGAGCGAACTGGGCTATAAGCTGGGCAATGCAGATATTATCGATATAGATAACCTTCCCAAGGACCGCCTGGTGTTTGGATGCCGGGCTGTTCTGGAAAATGTCGACACCGGGGAGAGTGTGGAGTACATGCTAGTGGGACCCGACGAATCAGACATCGATGCCGGGCGCATTTCAGTCGCTTCACCCCTGGGCCTGGCCATGATAGGCAAGGAAGTCGGGGAGGAAGTCATTGTGGCGGCACCCGCGGGAAGACGGGTGTACGAAATTGTTGATATCGTCTGAGTTTTCAACCGCTAAATATTAAAAATGCTCATGTTCCGTAGGGTATAGGAGGTTAAAAGTGGCACGTATTACCATTGAAGATTGCCTTGACAAGGTGGAAAATCGGTTCGAACTGGTTCATATGGCGGCCAAGAGGGTGCGGCAGATCAGGGAAGGGTCGGAATACCTGGTAAGCTCCCCGAAAAATGAAGATATCGTGGTTGCCTTGCGGGAAATTGCCGCCGGCAAGGTGGTGATCAAAGAAGAATCCGAGGAGCCGGAAGTGCTCGAAGCAGCGCCTGAACCGGAAGCCATCGAAGCCGAAACAGCTGTTACTGAAGAAGAAGCCACAGCAGAGCCGGAAGCGGCAGCAGAGCCGGAAGCGGCAGCAGAGCCGGAAGCGGCAGCAGAACCGGAAGCGGCAGCAGAGCCAGAAGCGGCAGCAGAGCCAGAAGCGGTAGCAGAGCCGAAAGCGGCTGCAGCGCCGGAAGAGGAAAAGGACGCCTAAAAAGACCTATACATACAAAGCCCTAAACCGGGTGTTGGGAAAGGCTCTCCATAACTATGACATGATTGCCCACGGCGACCGCATCGTGGTGGGCCTTTCAGGTGGGAAAGACAGCATGACGCTGCTGTGGTTCTTGTTCGAGCGGCTGGCGAGAGTCCTCATCGATTACGAACTGTTCCCGGTTTATGTGGATCCCGGGTTTGAAGACGGGTTTGGTGAACAGCTCCAACAATACAGTCGCGATCAGGGTTATTCTCTGAGGGTTGAATACACCGATTATGGTGTTCTGGCTCACAGCGAGGAGAATCGTGAAAACCCTTGTTTTCTGTGTTCACGGCTGCGGCGCAAAAGGCTGTTTGAGATCGCCGACGAGCTGAACTGCACCAAATTGGCCCTGGGGCACCACAAAGACGACATCATCGAGACGCTTTTCATGAACATGTGCTATGCCGGTGAAATCAGCACCATGAAACCGTCCCAGTCGTTTTTTGAGGGAAAATTTACGATTATCAGGCCCCTGGCGTATGCTGACGAGGATTCCATCACCCGGTTTGCGCGTTCCATGGGGTTCCCAGAATTTGTTAATTCTTGCCCCACCGCCAGCGTATCCAAAAGGCAAGAGGTCAAGACGATGCTGGAAAAATTGTACCGCAGCAATAGAAAGATCAGGGGCAATATTTTCAGATCTATGAGCCACGTGAGGAAGGACTACTTACTAAAATAAGAAGGATTCGAAGGGCAGGTCATAGCCGTTAACTCATCGCCCATAGCCTGCTATCAGCTACAAGCTATGAGCTACGAACTCATTTTTCACTTGAACCCTTGACCCCCCGGATCCTCGAACCCTTGAGTAAATACGTTTAGAACACCGTAATGCGGCCTAATCTTAGCCTTTATGTAAACGGGATTGGGGTAGAGTAGAATGCAAGATGTACAAAAACAACGTGACCACCGGAATCTGC
>RCNC010001357.1_pt1 | contig 16431 bp, 12 predicted proteins | sample 2041301 | NCBI WGS metagenome assembly RCNC01 (sample SAMN09708231, study PRJNA481090) | Marine sediment metagenome, whole genome shotgun sequencing project. | biome: marine sediment; feature: ocean; material: sediment; isolation source: Sewage treatment plant 13A marine sediment (STP13A) ... | reverse complement strand
TTACCCGCCCGAACCGGTGGCTGTGTCTCTGGTTCCGCAAACGACGGGCTGGCTTGTAATGCTGGTATGCTTGCTTGTGGGTCTGGCATGTCTGGCATGGTTTTTATTGATCCGCTACAGGGCAAACGCATACAGACGTGCCGCACTTGATGCTTTGATGCGTGCTGACGGCGATCCTGTATGGCTGGCACGAATTGTCCGAAAAACGGCGCTTGAGGCGTTTCCCCGCGTTGAGGTTGCCAGCCTTTACGGAAAAGACTGGCTAACCTTTCTGGATGATACCTGTGATGGCGCAGAGTTTGTCGATGGACCCGGGCAGTTTATCGCCCGCGCACCCTATCAGCGCGCAGCACCAGTTTCTGAAGCTGACATCGACGCCGTAAGATACTGGATCGCAAACCACCAGCATGGTGCGGCATCATGATGTCGTTGGGTCTTCCATGGGTGCTCCTTGCCCTGCCGCTGCCTTTGCTCATCTGGCGCTTTGCACCTGAATACCGCCAAACTGTGCCAGCAGTCCGGTTCCCGTTCTTTCGCCAGATCATGCGTGCAACGGATAAAACCCCGGGAGCGGGATCAGTTGTGATGACACGCACGCGGTTCCAGATGATCGCTGCTTCGGCGGTCTGGTGTCTCTTGGTGCTGGGACTGGCTGCGCCAGAGCGGATCGGTGCGCCGATCGAGGTTACCAAATCGGCGCGGGATGTGGTTCTTGCCATCGATATTTCAGGATCAATGGACACGGTGGACTTCCGAACATCTGACGGAGAAAAGCTGCAGCGGTTCGAGGGCGTGCGCAACGTTGTACGGTCTTTCGTGGAAGAACGGGACGGCGACCGCATGGCGCTGATTGTCTTTGGCAGTCAGGCGTACCTTCAAACACCCCTTACGGATGATCTGGAAACCGTGGTCGAACTTTTGGACCAGACCGCGGTTGGGATGGCGGGACCGCATACAGCCTTGGGTGACGCAATCGGCCTGTCGATCCGTACCTTTGAGACCAGCGAGATAGAGCAGCGTCTTTTGATACTTTTGTCAGATGGGGCCGATACTGCCAGCCGGATGAGCCCTGTTAATGCGGCGGCAATTGCGAAACAGGCTGGTGTTGAAATCGCCACGATTGCCGTGGGCGATCCAGATGCTACTGGTGAAAACAGAGTTGATGTTGCGACGCTGAAAGAGATCGCACAGCGAAGCGGCGGCGCATATTTCTTCGCCGGGGACCAGTCGGCGCTTGCCCAAGTCTATGACCGAATTGATGCTCTGAACCCGCGCGCTGTAGAAACGCTGTCTTATCGCCCGCGAGAGTCGCTGGCCTATCTCCCGCTTGGCCTTGCCGCCATAATCGGATTGTTGGGGCTGGCGCTTATGAAACTCCGCCAGCGTCGAGGTGTAGCAGTATGAGCGACTTTACCTTCTTCTTGGAAGCGTTTCACCTGATGCGGCCATTTTGGTTACTTCTGGTGCCCCTTGTGCTGCTGGTATGGTGGCAGATTAGGGAACGTGCCAGGCCTGAGACGGCTGCAAGCGATGGCCTTGCGGAGCATCTGCGAGATGCGCTGTTGCTTGGCTCGCGTTCCCGGCGGAGGTTCCAACCGATAGATGGCGTTTGCATGGTCCTCCTGTTTTCTATCATCGGCGCATCCGGGCCTACTTGGTCCAGAGTGCCGGACCCCTTTATGGCGCAGACAGCACCACTGGTAATAGTTCTGAAAGCCACGGCCTCCATGGATTCCGATGATGTGAAACCGTCCCGATTGGAACGCGGCAAGCAAAAGATCCGCGATCTGCTGGAGCTTCGTGCCGGTGCCAGAACCGCGCTGGTGGTCTATAGTGGCACGGCACACCGTGTTGTCCCGTTAACGGAAGACGCAAAGATCATGCTCCCCTATCTGGAAGGGATTTCAACGGAGCTGATGCCGGAGGCGGGTTCTAATGCAGTAGCCGCATTTCAGATTGCTCAGGACATTCTGGCAAGTCAGGATGAGCCGGGTGGTGTGCTCTTCATTCTCGACAGCCTCGATCCTCCGGATGTGCGTGTTGCGTCGCAATCAGACAAGGTGAGCACAGCATTCCTGTCGATGCTGTCGGAGGGGGTGCGCGATCGTGGCCTTGATCAGATCACGGATGCCACTGTCGTTTCCGTGACGCCCGATGATAGCGACGTGCGACAACTGGACCGGGTTCTTAACGCGGCATATCGCCGTGCATTGCTGGACGATGAAAGCCAGCAATGGAATGATCGCGGGTGGTGGTTTGCCTGGCCTGCGGCTCTTCTGACGTTGTTGTGGTTTCGCCGCGGTTGGACCATGCAGTGGGGGATGGCGCTGCTGATCATGGCCTCCGTGAGTGCGCCGTCGACGGCACGGGCAGATGGCATTCGCGACTGGTTTTTGACGCCCGACCAGCAAGGTCGCATAGCCTACGACCGTAAGGACTATGCTGGTGCGGCTGAGTTGTTCATCGATCCGCTGTGGCAGGGTTATGCGCTTTTCCGTGGTGGCAGCTATGAAAAGGCCGACGAGGTTCTGCGCGCGATTGAAACGGCGCAAGCCGATTTCATCCGCGCGATTGCGCTGATCCGAAACCGGAATTATCGCGATGGTGTGCGTGCTTTTGAGACCGTTCTTGAACGTGATCCCTCTTATCCCGACGCTGCAGAAAACCTCGAGACCGCGCGCGCGATTGTTGCCTATGTGGAGTCAGCTCAAGAACAGTCGGACACCGGAGAAAGCTCGGGGATAGGTGCCGATGAGGTAATCTTTGACAATGAAAGCGGTCGCGGCGCTGATTCACAGATTGAGGAGCCAGAAGAGATTGGCATCGAGATGCTGTCTACTGATCAATGGATGAACACAGTGGACACCCGCACAGGTGATTTCCTGCGTCTGCGTTTTCTGCTGGAGGCAAATACGCAGCCATGAGACATGCAATCAGCATTTTCCTCCTTAGTCTGGCAATGCACTTAAGTAGTGTGACTGCTGGAAGCGCTCAGGACACCAGCGTGCCTATTCTGGAAGTGGAATTGGGGGAAACCCAGGTGCTCCCGGGGCAGCCGGTGACCATGCGGATCACGGTTCTTGTGCCAACTTGGCTTTCCAAACCCGTTGAATTCCCCAGCTTTGAAGCGCCGGACCTTATGGTGAAGCTCTTTGAAGGCGCCACGAACCCCACCAGTCGGTCGATTGCGGGGGAAACATGGTCCGGGATCAGCAGGGTCTATCGATTGTCCCCACTGGTTGCAGGGAACATTCGGATATCGCCGCAGGATATTCTGGTCTTATGGGCGGATCCGGGAAAAACCGACCCCGTGAGGTCCGTTCTAAAGACGCAGGAATTCGAGATTACTGGAATAGTACCTGCGGAAGCCTTGGATCTTGATCCGTTTTTCGCGGCAACTGCCGTGGAGCTGGAGCAAGAAATATCACCGGATATGCAGATACTGCAGGCGGGCGACAGTGTGACGCGAACAGTTACCGTCCGCGTATCCGGTGCATCTCCTTTTGCACTGCCGGTTCTGATGCCGCCGCACGACATTCGCGGTATAGCAGTATACCCCACCGAACCCGTCTTGACCGAAGAGGCCGGAGAGCAATGGTTGTCAGGGTCGCGCTCTGAAAGCATAACCCTTCTTGCTGAAAGCGGGGGCTCCGGTGCGGCTCCGCCAATTGAATTGCGTTGGTTCAATCTGGAGTCGGGTGAAGTCGAAACGACTAATCTTGAAGGGTTTGAACTTACAGTCGATGCGCCGGTCGCGAGAAGAAAACCGTCGCTCGACGCTAGCGCGATTGCTCTGATCGGCCTGATTGCCTTAGCTGTGGGACTGCTTGCGTTTCTCAGCTACCGTTTTCTGCTTCCAGCGATGCGCAGATATATGCAGCGCCGTAAGGCCGTAAGGCGTGCATCCGAGGTTTGGGCCTTTGACGAAGTCAGAACCGCGATTGCGCGACGGGATTACAATGCATTTGTCCGCGCCGCTGATGTGTGGGCTGCACGTGTAGACGAAACTGGCCAAACAATAGACGCTGCATTGAGTGCGGCTGTGACACGACTTGGTGCGTGCATCTACGGGTCAACTCCTAGCGACCCTGCGCAAGCTTGGAAAACGCTCGACAAAGCAATTTTGAACACCCGAAAATCAATGGCCCGCGGAAAAAATGGCAAGCCACGCTCCTATTTGGAGATATCGATCAACCCGGTCCGCTCGAAATGATCTGCGAGGGTGAGACGTAGGTTACGTGCTCCTCCCGTGATGATCGTGCAGCACGTGTCGATCAGGGGTTCTCATGAGAAGCACATCCCTGCAGAGTACTTTGAACGATGTGCGGCCGTACTGTTCATTTCGAGATGCTCCGGTTTGCCTGAACAGGTCTACTCCACTCGAATACCTGAAGAATAACCTTTACAAACGAGCATGGCCTATTCTTAATAGGGTGGGGAAATAGTCTCAATAAACCTTGATCTGCAAACGGAAGCGAACATCATATGCGTACTGCATTAATTTCTGCCGGACTGATGATTATTGCGCCGTTGGCGGCCTTCGCCCAATCAAGTGGTTCGGCGGAACTCGCAAAGCAACTGTCTAATCCGGTAGCTTCGCTGATCAGTGTGCCAATTCAGCTTAACTATGATGAAAATATAGGGCTCGACGACAGTGGTTCACGCTGGACGATGAACGTTCAACCAGTGATTCCGTTTTCACTTGGTGATAATTGGAATCTGATTTCGCGCACGATTATACCTTTGGTGTCAACGGATGGCATTCCTTCTGGTTCGGGGAGCGAGTTCGGCCTAGGAGATACTGTACAAAGCTTCTTCTTCTCGCCCAAGGCTCCGACGGCGGGTGGATGGATCCTTGGTGGGGGGCCAGTACTGCTTTTGCCCACATCGACCGATGATCGTTTCGGTGCCGGAGAATGGGGTGTCGGCGTGACTGCTTTGGCGCTTCGTCAAGTGGGAGGGTGGACCTATGGTGCACTTGCGAACCACATCGTGGACGTCGATGGTGATGTCGATATCAACGCTACTTTTGTTCAGCCGTTTGTTTCATATACAACACCCGATGCATGGACTTTCAGTCTTAATACCGAGTCAACTTATGACTGGGAAAGCGAGCAGTGGTCGGTCCCGATAAATGCAAATGTATCAAAACTTGTAAATATTGGAAATCAGCCGGTCAGTATTGGCGCCGGTGTGCGGTATTGGGCAGACGGGCCCGAGAGTGGTCCTGAAGGCTGGGGCTTTAGATTGAACGCTACGCTTCTTTTCCCGAAGTAAGCTGCTCTGTCGGTCGCAAAGTTTTGCGTATAAAAGGCCCGTTAACCATGAGGCAGCCTACTTCGGCTTGCGACTCACGGCCCAGTGTCGGGTTTCACCGGCTAGCATAGGCGGATCTGCAATCTGTCCGTTATAATGTATGCTAGCAGTTCATGCGATCTGCACGATGGAGATCATGCGCGTATTGTGGCCGTGGATAAGGCCCGTACTTCTTAGGCGGGGTGGCTATGGCAGATGGTGTTGCATAGGTGCGCAGCACCTGGAGTAAGCAGACAAAAGAAAAAACAGGCTCCGGGCGATAGGGGTGGTTTTCTCTGCCATTGATGGTTTTGAATCTCAAGCCAGCGGAGCTGGAATTGGAAGATGACACGTATGTCTCGGTACCTTCATTCAATATCGAGGCGTAGTCGTGAAAGGCTAGCTGCTAGCCTCCGTGCATAGCTTCCCGGCTCTAAAACTCTAACAACGGCAAGTTCTGACAGCTTTCGCCGGACAGTCGCGCTGTTGCATTGGCTATTGCTGGTAGAACGGATGGCACTCCGGGTTCAGCAACGCCATCTGAACGCTCAATACTGGGATATAGAAAATTTCCATTTCTTGAATTTTCAGCATCACTAGTAGTCAGACTACTTCCTCGTTTCTAAAGCCATTTCTTCTTTCACAGGTTGGCAAGCCAACACATATTCCGACAAGTTTGCGGCAGAATCCAATTTCTTTGATGGCCAAGTTAGCACAGCACAATCTGTCATTAAATCTCGAGAACCACTGCTGCAAAATGAGGCAAAGCATGCCCGCGAGGGTTGATTTGCAAACAAAATAACGACAAAGTGCAACCACGGAGATTCCATTCGCGAAACATCAGAAAAGCACTTGATCGTGCGCAGACATACGGAGACCAAGATGAAACTTAAGAAAATGTTGGCGATACTAAGTGCCAGTCTGTTGGGCAGCGCGACAATGGCATCGGCGCAGAGCGCTTGGGAATTCTCCGGGACATTCTACATTTGGGGTGCGCAGGCAGACACAACTATTACGACCCCAAACCAGACCATTGAATCGTCGATAAGTTTTAGTGAAATTTTGGACAACCTGGACTTCTCGGCTATGGGCGCGCTCGAAGCGCGCAACAACAATTTGAGCCTTATTGGTGATTTTGCGACAACAAAGCTGTCTTTCGGCGAAGAAACACCCGGTCCAGCCTTCGGTGGTATTGATACTAAACTTAAAACCAACGTGCTAAATCTCTACGCACTTTACCGTGTCTACGAGACCCCGAAAATGGCTATCGATGCTGGTGCTGGCGCCCGCTGGTTTGAAACCGATACCACGCTCACCCTGCGCCCCGGCGACCTTCAAGGTGGGTCTGTTCAGACTTCTGACAACTGGATTGACCCACTTATCGCAGCGCGGGCAAGGTTCCAGCTTTCGGATAAGTGGACGGCCGCAGTTTTCTTGGATTACGGTGGATTCCGTAGCAATAGCACATCGTGGCAAGCAATCGTGAGTGCGCAATACGCAATTAACGATCAATGGAGCTTGAGTGGCGGATACCGCTATCTTGATATCGATCATGACACCGGTACGACCAATTTTAACCTTACACAATCTGGGCCGGTATTTGGAGCGACCTATCGGTTTTGATCAATCGTGGATGGATTGGAATATGCAGGCTTAATTGGTAATCTTCTTAAACCACATTGGTGCGTCCGTTAGCCCGTATTCTTGGTGTTACTTTTGAGTTGCTTCGATCATTTTCTCGGATTAGCTGTGTGCTACAATCAAATGGAATGTTCTAATTAGGAGTTTTGTGTCATGGATAAAATTAAACAGATTGCCGCGGCCACAGTGGTTATTGCTTCGCTCGCCACCACAGCTGGTGCAGAAACATACGAAAAATATGGGGAAATTGAGGGCTGGAAAGTCTTTATTGATGTGGAAAAGAAATCTTGCTTGATCGAAGCAGTAGATTCTGCTGAAAACGTGATACAAATGGGCTTAACCGCAGACCGAAGCGTAGGATATCTGGGCGTTTTCACCAAAGCTAAGACCGATATCAAAAAGGGCAACGAAGAAGGTGTGGGGATTCTCATCGGCGAGAACATTTACTTTGGCGTTGCGACCGGGATGCGCGGCAACATCACGAAAGGCTACTCTGGCGGATATGTAACCAGCGATAGCCCTATGTTCGTGAAAGACATCGAGCAGCAGTATGAGATGATTGTGTTCCCTGAGACTGACTACTCCTTCGTCGTCGATCTGGCGGGCACAAAAAAGGCCATTGAGATGGCCCGTGAATGCAACGACAAGCAGCTAAACTAAGGCAACTTGCCTGTAATTTGAATCCAAATCGGATTCCTTGGGTTGCGAGTGTCTGATTTTATCCATTTCTAGAGATGAATCAGATACTCGCAACTTTTCATTTTCCACCGGTGGTTAAACCGCCATCATTGCGTGAGCAATTTGCGGGACCTGAAAATAGAAACGGCGCGCGGCAAACCCAGCGGCTCTGAGGCTGATGAACCAGGATACATCCACATCGACGTGAAGTATCTGCCTCCAATTGCGGATCTATCTATTTGTTGCAATCGCCCGAGCCACCTGCTGGGTCTTTGTATGCGTCTACAACAGGAAGTCTGCAGGCAATGTGCGCCGCTTTTTGCATGATCTAGACCGAACTTATCCGCTACGCATTCGCACCACCCTCACAGATAACGGCAAGGAGTTTCCTGGCGGTCCTCTTGGGCGGGCACCAAGCGGGAAATACGAGTTCGACAATTACCCTTTGGCCGGAAGCCTCCTTTGCAGGCCATGGAAGACTGATACAAACTAAAACCGGAACTGTTCAATAAGCAGCCGTACCACCGTCCGGTGTGTTTAGTACCACAGCACACTTACTTTGCTGCGCTGACATCAAATTACTTACCTTCAAATTGGCAATAGTTTTTGGCTGGCACTGTGGGAACAAATTCGGCGCCTGAGTGCCAAATGAAAGGCAAGTGCGCTAGAGCGGTGTATACGATCTGAGCCCGTAAACGTAGGAAGACCGAAGGGAACGGCTGACTTGCAAACGTATTAATCGCTCACGGCGAGGCGCGGAGCTCAAAGTTCCAATAAGGCGACTAATGAAGAGGTGGCTCTTGCTGAATGATGGAGTATCCGTTCCGCCTATCAGCGGGTTCAGACTGAGATATATACTTAGGCCCTACTTCCGAAACTGCATTTTCAAGCACAGAGAGATATTCTGTCACAGAGTGCGGTGCAGCAGATGGACTAATCGCGCTATGATCTCAATCCACTTTAGATGTGGAATTTTGCTTGCTCGCATCTGCTTCAGGCAGACGGGCTTGCCACAGCAAAATGCTGTCACGGAACCAATGGTAGATGAAATTTAGATGCACTTATTCGCAAAGGGAACGTTCAGATCGCGTGCGGAGGCAGTAGCCAACCAGCCGCATGCAGATCAATAGTTCGAAGCAAGTGATCTGGAGAAACGTGATCATCTATCGAAAACGCGTAAAAAGGTGCGCCTTGCGTTTCTTGCTTCGGACCCAAAAACGAAATTGTTGTGGCGGGTTAACATAGTTTTATGCAAGGGGTGTCTCCAAGCGCTCCCTAGCTTAATTCCTGATAATCCTGATCGGTGTGTTGGCCAACAGCTCTCCGAAGGTGCTGCTCCGACCAGTTTCGCCGAAACTACTGTTCGAGTTTAGCCCGGCCCCGATGAGTTGAACCACTTCAGGCGAGCCAGCGAACTTCGAATGACTACCGGAGCTGGAATCTTCGATTTTGGAAAGGTCGATGACGGTCACACCAAACTCTTCTTCCAACTGCACAGCGTCAGAAGCACCTACGCGCGGAACGCCGCCCGCAATCCGGCGCGAAAAACGCAGCGCCGCGTCGTCCTCTGAGATTAAAAGGAATATCTTTTCGACGATTTCCGGGGGCAGGGCCGCAATTTGGGTTCTGAACAAGTCTATATCGATGTCAGGTGATGCGAGCACAATTTGATCTATCCCTTTCACTGTAGAAAGTTGCCCTTCCTGTTGCCGGCTGACGAGTCCCTCCATGATGAGAAAAGTACCCATCGAATGCGCAAATATACTTGCACTCTTGGCCTTTGTCTTGTTGAGAATCGCGGCCATATTTTTGATTTGTGGACGGGCAACAAGCGCGCTGTTCAGATCATAGACATAGCGACTTCCTTTTGCCGCAGATGCCCATGTTAAAAGCACCGGCACACCTTTAAAATCTGTGTCTTCAACGAACTGAGAAAGCCTAAGAACCGCATCGCTGGCAGTGTTGTTATAGCCGTGGACGAATAGGAGCAGCTTTCGATTTTCAGGGGACCATTTGGCGAGTTCGCGGTTTATCTCCCTAATGAAGGCCGCGTCATTTTCGTAGACTGCGGGGTTGACGACTGTGAATTCGGTGCGTGGGTCGGGTGGCAGTCTCTTAGGTCTTTCTAGCATACCGGTCACATGAGTTGGTGGGACAGTTGCGTCGACCGAGGATAAGCCAAGCTCTGGTGCCCGCTCTGCCGAATAGAATGCGCCTATCACGTCTGAGGCACCACGCGTCGACATTACGAAAATGCGGTGCTTGGTGAGTTCAGCAACGGATGCGATCGGGATCTCCGGGTTACTGATACCGATAATTTGTGGCGCACGTGCGCACCCCACTAAAACCATCGCAAAGAGTATTGCTAACAGCGATTTCGTGCGAATGTGACTGCTCATGTAGCTCTCCAGAGGGACTTGCCTGTGGGGATGCAGAGACCGCCCGGTCCAACATTCCAGAGACGGAAGGTCTTTTGTCATACCCTGCCTTTGCTTTGCTCCCTGATCAAGCCCTTGGGCAATTCTTTCCAAAGTATAACCCAATTTATTCGCAGGATGTCAGTTCGACGCAGAATGTCGTTGAAATCTTGGGTGCTCAAGGGTCGTTGCGACAGTTTCCGCTCACCAGCTTGTCCGTGAGGTGCGGTCTTTGTTACGAAAAGCCCGGCGGTTGTTTTTGAATATGGCAACAAGCCGACAAGGTGCCCGATGCTTAAACGCTGAAGGGTGCGCCATATTCGCGCAATGCAAGCAGTGAAATCTCAAAGGCCGTTCTGCGAGACCAGAGTGAGCGGCTAATTAGTCATTCCGCGCACAATTGTTTGTGCGATTTCCAATGCGATCTGTTCACGGTCTGCATCGGTCTGCTCGGGCCGGACACGATACCAGTCGACCAAACCGTTGAGCGCCCCCATCATCACGCGGCCCGCGATTTTGACGTTGGTAACCTGTAAGGTGCCCTCCGTCACGCCTGCCTGCAAGACCTCACGGTAAAGGTCTTCATAGTCGTTGCGCTGGGTTATCAGTTCGGTCAGCATTGCACGCTCTGCCTCCGTTGTAGAGCCGCGCAAATATATTTCGACCCCAAGGCGGGTGCTCCGCTGATATGGCAATGTATCCATCATCACGTGCGCATGGGTTTTTGCCATCGCTTCAAGCTTCTCATCACAGGGGATCGATAGCGCAAGCACCGGCTCAACAGCATCAAAGCAGAATTGCATCGCCTGACGGTGCACAGCAAAATAGATCGCATTCTTTGATCGAAAGTGATGATAAACGCGACCTTTGGTCGCCTCTAATACATCGGCAATGTCGTCTATTGTTGCCTTCTCAAGGCCCTTGAGCATAAAGCACTGCGCCGCAGCATCGACGATTTGTTGACGGCTATCCGTCATATGGGGGCGTGTCTTCAAGGATTGGGCATGCATCGTATCGACCATTCTATATAAGCCATCCAAATTTTGGTCAGCATCCTGATGTGCACATCCAAGTGGGCGTCATGACGCGCACAATCTACACGCTACTCCAACTCTGCTTGGTGCAAAACCTTCTATTTTGGCTTTAGCGAACCAACATGAGCGATCTCTATTGACACATCCGTGTCCTACCCTGACATTAACATACTACCGAGAATGTTGCAGCTTCAAAAATCGAAGTTTCAACAGTCACTCTGCCAGAGGGCTGGCAGTTGAGGTAGATAAAAAAATAGGGCTCCGATGGGTATCTTACCACGTCGCAGGGCCAGTCGTATATCTGGGAGGACACAAATGACTTATAGAAACTCTGTTGCAATTGCTGCCACGCTTGCCGCTGTCGCCATTGCCGGACAAGCCAGCGCAAAAGAACGCCTAAACTTTGCATATGGCTACCCGAATACATCCGCTATCGGGAAAGCGGTTGATGATTATGCCGCTGCCGTGGCCGAACGTTCGGACGGCGAAATTGATGTAACTGGCTTTGCAATGTCATTGCTCAGCTTGCCAGAAACATCGCCTGGTGTGCGTGATGGATTGGCCGATGTAGGCTTTGTGCTGCCGCCTTATTACCCGGCGGAATATTCCACCAACCTTTTCTTGCATGAAATGAATCTGCTTATCAATTTGGTGGAAGAGCCTACTGGCAAAGAGCCGTTGGCATTTTCAGGAGCCATGCTTGAATATACATTCAACAACTGCCCAGAGTGCCTTGCCGAGAACACAGCGCAAAATCAGGTCTATACTGGTGGTGGTGTGACGCCTTTGTACAACCTGCTGTGCAAAGACGTTAAAGTCACATCCATCGCGGACCTTAAAGGGTTGCGCCTGCGTGCTGGCGGTGCCGGATTTGTCCGCTTCGCCGAAGCATTTGGTGCCCAGGGTGTTCGTCTGCCGGTTTCAGAAGCCTATGAAGCGCTTGACCAAGGTATCATTGACTGTGCCATGCTCTCCGCACCGGAATTGACCAACTATAACCTGCACGAAGTTGTTACAGACATCACGATGGCTGTACCGGGTGGCGCGTTTGCCGGCGTATCGTCTGCAAACATTAACGCAGACCGCTGGAAAGGTATGGACGACAAGGGCCGTGAAGCACTGCTGTGGGGCGGTAGCCACATGACTGCAGATGTTACGTGGAACTTCTACACCGATGACAGCATTGCGATTGAGCACGCCCGCGAAAACGGCATCAACATCCACGAGGCCGATGCAGAACTACTGGCCGCAGTGAAGGATTTTGCCCGTGCGGACCTCGATACAGTCTCCACGCTGTTCAAAGATACCTACGGCGTAGAACGCTCCTATGAAATAGCAGCTGATTTTGCGCCGCTGCTGGCAAAATGGAACGGTCTTGTCACAGATATCGACAGCAGTGACGCGCTGCAGCAGTTGTTCTGGAATGAAGTGATCTCCAAGGTTGATCCGGCCACTTACGGCCAATAATCTGCGATCATTCAATAATATGGGGTGTTGCGCCACAGGAGCAGCACCCCTTTTCTCCAGAACGGACGTATCGCCATGAAATTTATCGCATCCATGATCTCATGGCTGATCTCGGGAACGGCTACAATCGCCGGCATAATGGTCCTGCTGCTTGTGGCGCATGTGACCCTGGATGTGGTGATGCGGTTTGCATTTTCGACTCCACTTAATTCTACGATCCTCTACGTTTCTGCGTTCTACATGGTGGCCATCGCCTTCCTTCCGCTCGCCGCAGTTGAGCAAAAGGACAGCCACATCGCGGTTGAACTATTGGTCGAGAAATTCCCGACAAAAGTACAAAGCTTCCTCGCAGGTCTTGCGCTACTGCTGACATTCATTGTGACGGCAACTGTGGCTATTCGCACCGGTGATGAAGCAATCGCCAAATATGTTGGTGGATCGTTTTCAATCGAAGCCGGCGGTAAGGTGATAACATGGCCCACCTACCTTTCCCTTCCCATCGGCTTTGGTCTGATGTCGATTGTCGCGGGTTGGAAGCTGATTTGTATGATTATGGGCCGTCCACACGGGCTTGATGCTTTGCGGATCGAAGATCCCTATATGTCCGGCGGAGATTCCAAATGACCGAACTTCAGATTGCCGGGATTTTCATTGCCATCTTGTTGGTGATGATCCTGATGAGGATCCCCATCGGTATCTCTTTGATTGCCGTGTCGTTCGGTGGGCTCTGGTCGATGTTCAACTGGAACATCGCATGGGGCAGTTTGGGCATCGTTCCCTATAGCTTTGCCAATTCCTGGGTGCTTAGTTCGATCCCTGCATTCTTGTTCATGGGATTTATTTGCTATCATACGAGGCTCACGCAGGGTCTTTTTAACGCTGCGCAAATATGGCTTTCTAACCTGCCAGGCGGGCTAGCGATTGCCTCCGTCTTTGGCTGTGCAGGCTTTGCCGCGGTCACAGGTTCGTCAGTAGCTTGCTCCGCAGCGATGGGTAAGATCGCCGTCCCCGAGATGATGCGCCACCGCTATAGTGCCGAACTCGCAACCGGCACTGTGGCTGCGGCAGGTACGATTGGTGCGCTCATCCCTCCGTCAATTCTGATGATCCTCTACGGCATTATTTCGCGGCAATCCGTAAGCTCGTTATTCTTGGGCGGTTTGGTCGTAGGTCTGATCACTTTGTTCGCCTACATCGCGCTGATTATTGTGCGGGTGAAACTTAATCCCGATCTTGCTCCACCTGTGAAAATCAGCGCTACCCGTGCTGAAAAATTCAAAGCACTCGGTCAAACATGGCCTGTATTACTCATAGTAATTGGTGTGTTTGCGGGCCTGTTCGGGGGTGTCTTTACGCCTACGGAAGCTGGTGCAATTGGTGCGATGCTCTCCACACTTGTAGCATTCTTGTACAGGACGCTCACGTTCAAGGCACTTCGCATGGCCATCACTGAAACGCTCACAACAACAGCGGCTTTATTGATCATCGCTGTGGGTGCAAGTCTTCTGACACGTTTCCTAGCGCTGTCTGGCATTGGCGATGCGCTGTCGGACGCGATCCTTGGCTTTGGCGCCTCACCATTGATGATCATGATCGGCATTGTTTGCATCTACTTGGTCCTCGGCATGATGCTGGAACCGGTTGGTGCCATGCTACTCACGTTGCCAATTGTCCTGCCGATTGTGGATGAAACAGGCTACAGCTTACTTTGGTTCGGTGTGGTGCTTGTCAAACTGTTGGAGATCGGGATGATTACACCACCGATGGGCATGAATGTTTTTGTTATCAAAGGCGTTGTTGGAAATATTGCATCCCTGTCCACAATCTTCAAAGGCGTCTTTTGGTTTGTGATAGTTGACCTTTTCATCGTCGCGGCAATGATTGCGATGCCTGACATCGTGTTGTTTTTGCCTGAGTTGGTTGGAAAGTAGCCATCTGATGTGAAATGCTGGGCAAAACTAGCGCAGAATATAACTTAGACTAGAGGAACATCTGATGGCCAATCTGGGCAATGAACCTATCCGGAACGCAGACGACCTTAAACGTTTCGAGGCTGAGATGCCACTTGCAGAACGCTTGCCGGAGCGCAGTATCCTGGATGTATTCATCGCAAGCGCAATTGAACAGCCCGAGGCCACTGCGATCACGATGCTGATGACGGGTGCTGCGGATGAGCAGCCGCGTCAGGTTGGGTACGCCCAGTTGCTCGGGCTGATCAGACGTGCTGCTAATATGTTCTCTGATCTGGGAGGACCTGCACCGGGCGTGGCGTATATGCTGCCGTCTTTGGTCGAAACGCATGTTACTTTGTGGGGTGCTGAAACAGCCGGTTTTGCCGTTCCAATCAATTTCCTTCTGCAGCCTGATAGCATTGCCGAGTTGCTGAAAGCATCTGGTGCAAAAATTCTGGTGACTCTTGGACCGCACCCCCAACTGGACATTTGGGAAAAAGCCTTGCAGTTGCGAGACCAGATACCTGACCTGATCCTCGTGCGTGTTTCGCCTCCCGAAACACCAGCGGAAGAGGGCGTGATTGATTTTGGGTCAGCCCTGATGGCGCAACCTGATGATCATCTGATCTTTGGTGAAGCACGCGGCGGTGACGATGTTGCGGCGTATTTCCACACTGGCGGCACGACGGGGGTGCCAAAGCTGGTCGCGCACACACACCGCAGCCAATTGGTCGCCGCGTTTGGCGGGGCGACTATGTGTGGCTATACGTCCAGCGATGTTTTGACCGCGACGTTTCCCCTGTTTCATGTCGCAGGAACCATTGTTGCAGGCCTAAGCGTCTTTATGGCAGGCGCGCAAATGGTGATCATGTCGCCCGCCGGGTTGCGGAACCCAGCTATCGTGGAGGGTTTCTGGCGATTAACAGCGCAATACAAAGCGACATTGGTAGCTGGTGTTCCGACCGCGCTTGGCGCTGTTTTGCAGACACCAGTGGGTGAATATGACATTAGCACCTTGCGGGCAGGGCTGACTGGTGCTGCGCTGTTGCCACCCGCTGTTGGAAAGCAGTTCACCGACGTCACTGGCTGCGCTCTTTTTGAGATATTGGGCATGACCGAAGCCTCTGGGTTGATCAGTATTGATCCTGCCTGTGGGGATGGCGCTGCGGGATCTGTTGGATGGTCCTTGCCCTATACGAAGGTCGAGGTGTTGCAGCAAGACGCGGATGGTAACCTCGGTGCAGCCTGCGTTGTCGGCGAAATTGGTGTCATTGCCATCAGCGGAGATCACCTGTCTCCTGGGTATAGTGATCCAAGGTTTAATAGCGGCGTGTTTACTTCGGGTGTGCTAAATTCCGGTGATTTGGGATACAAGGATGCGCAGGGGCGTCTCTACATTGCGGGTCGATCAAAAGATCTGATTATCCGTAGTGGTCACAATATTGATCCTGCCATGATCGAAAATGCGATGACCACTCACCCTGCAGTCGCAGTCGCTGCGGCCGTAGGTATGCCTGACGCTTATGCCGGAGAACTGCCCATTTGCTTTGTTCAGCTGCACGAGGGTGCAAAGGTCAATGAAACCGAGTTACAGGCGCATGCCCAAAGTACTATTGATGAGCGCCCTGCATGGCCTAAGAGAATACAAGTCATCGATATCGTACCTCTGACCTCAGTTGGCAAAATCTACAAACCTAGTTTGCGGTGTGCAGCTGCTAAATTGAAGGTGACAGATTTAGTGCATATTGAGATGGGTCTGGGCGACGCGAACATCGAGGTCGTTGATGGTGGAGCACGTGGTATGCGTGTCACCGTGACGATTGCTGAAGGCGACAGACTATCCGTTCCTGCGCTTGAGCAGGCGCTTGCGGCGTACTTGTTTGAGGCCAGAGTACTGGTTCTTTAAATAGATATCGGCCTTGCTGCATGGATGACGCTTGAGGCAAA
>RCNC010001356.1_pt1 | contig 16442 bp, 15 predicted proteins | sample 2041301 | NCBI WGS metagenome assembly RCNC01 (sample SAMN09708231, study PRJNA481090) | Marine sediment metagenome, whole genome shotgun sequencing project. | biome: marine sediment; feature: ocean; material: sediment; isolation source: Sewage treatment plant 13A marine sediment (STP13A) ... | reverse complement strand
ACTCTATCTCGAGCGGTGTAAGGCGGTAGCCGCCCCAAAACGGAGGACGCGCCGGATCATCGCCATGTGTCTCAATGGCCTGCTCCAGTGCGCGCTCAAGCGTCTCGCGATTCTCCAAGGGCTTTGACTGATCCGATGCCCATGCCCCCAAGCGGCTTTTGAGTGGCCGTGACGCGTAATACGCATCCGCCTGCTCGCCATCTTCACGCGTAATAATTCCGCGTGCACGCACCTGACGGCGCAGTGATTTCCAATGGATCACAAACGCAGCTTTACCGGACTGGTCAAGCTCGCCTGCTTTGGCACTGGTGTAGTTGGTATAAAAGACGAATGCGCCGTCCTCGATATCCTTGAGTAAAACGACACGGGCATTAGGCATGCCACCCGCGTCTACCGTGCTCAGCGCCATCGCGGTGGGATCATTGATCTCAACGTGAGAGGCCTCTGCGAGCCAATCACGCGCAAGAGCAAAAGGATCGTCGCCCGCAAAAATACCGGATCTATCAGTCATCACCTTCTCCTCTTTCAGTTTCAAAACAACAACAGCAAGCGCAACCGTAAATGAGATCAGCCCTCTGAAAAAGACTGGCAAGTTTCCGTTACCGCATTGCTTGGTAACACAATTCACCGATCACAAGCACCTGTGCAACCCAAAACACGATATATATTGGCCTCACTTGATGGTCCGCACCCAATCGCGTAGACCAAACCCAACCTGATTATGAACGGAGTTTTAGGCCATGTCGAACAATCTGATGGCGGGCAAACGGGGGCTGATCATGGGATTGGCCAACGACAAATCAATCGCCTGGGGTATCGCAAAGCAGCTTAGCGATGCCGGTGCCGAGCTTGCGTTCTCTTATCAAGGCGATGCGCTGAAAAAGCGGGTCAATCCGCTGGCCGCTTCACTTGGCTCTGACATCGTGCTGCCCTGTGATGTGGGAGACGAGGCATCAATTGACGAACTGTTCGCCGGTTTGGCAGAGCGGTGGGACAATCTCGATTTCATCGTGCATGCTATCGGCTTTTCGGACAAAAATGAGTTGCGTGGTCGGTACGTGGATACAACACGCGGCAATTTCGCCCTCTCTATGGATATCTCGGTCTATTCCTTCACCGCTGTCGTGCAGCGCGCCGAGAAGATGATGAAGAACGGTGGCTCCTGCCTCACGCTCACCTATTACGGCGCAGAAAAAGTCATGCCGCATTATAATGTCATGGGTGTCGCCAAAGCAGCACTTGAGGCTTCCGTGCAGTACCTTGCCGAAGATCTGGGCAAAGACGGCATCCGCGTCAACGCCATCTCCGCCGGGCCGATCAAGACGCTGGCCGCTTCCGGCATTGGCGATTTTCGCTACATTATGAAGTGGAACGAGTATAATTCGCCCCTGCGCCGGAATGTGACGATCGACGAGGTCGGCAAATCCGCTCTCTATCTTTTGTCCGATCTCGGCTCCGGCACGACGGGCGAGAACCTGCACGTCGATGCAGGCTATCATGTGGTCGGCATGAAGGCAGTCGATGCGCCCGATATGACCAAAGGTTAGAGCAGGCAGCGCGCTGTGACACTCGAACATCTTATCGCATTCAATGCCGTGCTGATCGTCTCGATCCTCAGTCCGGGGGCCGCGTTTCTGATGGCGGTGCGCAGCGCCATCTCGAACGGGCGGCGCGCGGGCATCGCAACGGGCCTCGGCCTCGGCGTCATGGCGAGCCTTTGGACCCTTGCGGCCCTGCTCGGCATGGATGCGCTGTTCGCACTGTTCCCTTGGGCTTTCGCCGCCCTGAAAATCGGTGGCGCAGCTTACCTGATCTACCTCGCCATCAAAACATGGCGCGGGGCGGCCACCCCTTTGGGCGATGCACCAAAGGCTCAAGGTCGCGCCTTTGTCGACGGATTTTTGGTAAATCTAGGCAACCCAAAATCAGTTCTCTTCGCTGCCGCAGTTCTCGTGGTTATCTTTCCGCCAAACCTGACTGCATCCGAGATTGCCTTTGTGACACTTAACCATCTGGTCCTCGAAATCCTCTTCTACACCTGCTGCGCCTTTATCCTGACCGCGCCAACGGCCCGCGCGCAGTTCATCCGCGCCAAACCAATTATCGACCGCTCGGCCGCAGTGCTGCTGGGCGGGCTCGGCTTCAAACTCCTGCTACAAAGGTAACACCCCATGTCCGACACCCGCCTCCCCCATGAAAAAGGTTTTCACATCAGCTGGGACCAGATTCACCGCGACAGCCGCGCGCTTGCATGGCGTCTCGACGGCAAAGGCCCGGATGAGGGCGCATGGCGTGCGGTTGTTGCGATCACCCGTGGCGGCATGGCCCCTGCTATGATCGTGGCACGCGAGCTGGACATCCGCACCGTTGATACGATCTCGGTGGTGTCCTACCATTCCGGCGGCGGTAAAGCGGACGAGCGTCGCGAGGCCCGTGTTCTAAAATCCCCCGATACGCAGATGATGGGTGACGGCACAGGCATCCTCGTTATTGATGATCTGGTGGACAGTGGCAAAACCTTGGAGCTGGTGCGCAGCCTCTATCCCAATGCGCATTTCGCCACTGTCTATGCCAAACCCGAAGGCGAGCCGATGGTCGATACTTTCATCACCGGCGTTTCCCAAGATACTTGGATCTTCTTTCCGTGGGATATGGCCCTGCAATACGTCGAACCTTATCGCGGCAAAGACTGACACCCTGCGGCAGGCCCCTCTTTCATTTGATCCTTAGACTTAAATCCACACTCTCATCCCAAACCGGACGCCCAACATGACAGCACCTCGCACCGCTACAACCTTCCCGCCCCCTGTCATGGAGGCCCGCCGCTGGCTCGAGGGTGTCACGTTCCCACCGGACCGCCCGCTCATCAACGTGAGCCAAGCCGCCCCCGTTGAGCCGCCCCACCCTGACATGCGCCAAGCAATGGCGGATACCGTACTCACGGACGATTCGGCCCATCTCTACGGTCCCGTCCTCGGCATGCCCGCGCTGCGCACAGAGCTTGCTGCGCGCACCACCCGCATCTACGGCGGAGAGATTGCTGCGGAGCAGGTCGCCATAACGTCAGGCTGCAACCAAGCGTTCGCCGCTGCCATCGCCACATTATGTGCAGAGGGCGATGAAGTGATCGTGCCGGTGCCATGGTATTTCAACCATAAAATGTGGCTCGACATGGCGGGCGTCACTACGATCCCGCTGGCCTGCGCACGCGATATGCTTCCCGATCCGTGGGATGCAGCCAAGCGTATCACGTCCCGCACCCGCGCCATTGTGCTGGTGACCCCCAACAATCCGACGGGTCTTGAATACTCCGGCGATCTGATCTCAGCCTTCTATGATTTATGCAAGTCCCGTGGCATCGCGCTCATCGTGGATGAGACTTACCGCGACTTTCACGCCAACACTGACATCCCCCATAGCCTGTTCCAGCGCGACGACTGGTCTGACACGCTGATCCACCTTTATTCGTTCTCAAAGGCCTACCGCCTTACGGGCCATCGCATCGGCGCGTTGATCGCATCGCCCGCCCGCTTGGCCGAAGTGGAGAAGTTCCTCGACACCGTCGCCATATGCCCGAACCAAGTAGGCCAGCACGCCGCCCTCTGGGGCATGCAAAACCTCGATCAATGGCTCAGTGCGGAGCGGGACGAAATCCTGACCCGCCGCGCGGCGATCACTGCACAGATGCCCGAGCTTGAGGCACAAGGATGGCGGCTCATGGGATTGGGCGGATATTTCGCCTATATGCAGCACCCATTCGCCATGAGCAGCGCCGAGCTTGCCCCGTTGATGGTGAAAGAAGCGGGCATTCTGTGCCTGCCCGGCACGATGTTCTACCCCACCGACATGCCCGCCGGCGCAGCCCAGTTGCGCATCGCATTTGCCAATCTGGACGCAGAGGGCATCGCCACGCTCTTCGCCCGCCTCAAAGCCCTTGATCTGCCCCGCGCATAGCATCCTCTTGCCCCTCTAGCGCCAAGCCCTTAGACAGTCCCAAACACCGCAAAAGGGACAGTTCTAATGGCCAAGAAATCAGGCATCGGCAAAACCGCAATGTGGATCGTTGTAGGTCTTCTATTTATCGGCTTGGGCGGCTTTGGGGCAGTCAATCTGAGCGGCAATATCCGCACCATCGGCTCTGTCGGGGACAAGCCCATCGCGGTCGACACCTACGCGCGACAGGTTCAGCAGGAATTGCGCGCGATTAGCCGGCAAACCGGTAGCCCGATGAGCTTTCAGCAGGCACAAAGCCTTGGCCTTGACCGCGCGGTGCTGCAACGCATCACACGCGAACGTGCGTTGGACCACGAGGCCACCGAGATGGGCCTTTCCATCGGTGACGAGGTGCTCCGCGACCGGATTCTGGAAATCCCCGCTTTCCAAGGCGTCGACGGCGCGTTCGACCGCGAAGGCTATGCCCAATCCTTGCGCTCTGCCGGTCTGAACGAGAATGAATTCGAAATCAGCCTGCGCGAAGAAACTGCAAGACAGCTGCTTCAAGGTGCGATCCTGAGCGGTGTCGAGATGCCCGCCGCTTATTCCGAGACGCTAGTGGCCTACGTCAGCGAACAGCGCGACTTCACTTGGGTTCTTTTTGACGAAGAAGCCACAGACGCCGCCGTTGCGACCGAAGAAGAGCTGCGCGCCTATTTTGACGCCAATACAGACAGCTTTGTGCTGCCAGCCACAAAAACGATCACCTATGCGTGGCTGAACCCCACCGACATCCTTGATCAGGTCGAAATCCCAGAGGAAGAACTGCGCGCAGAATATGACGCGCGGTCCGAGCAATATAACCAACCCGAGCGCCGCCTTGTGGAGCGTTTGGTCTTTGCCGATCAGGAATCAGCCGATCAGGCCGCCGCAGCACTTGAGGTTAACGGCACAACTTTCGAGGCGTTGGTCCAAGAGCGCGGTTTACAACTGTCGGACGTGGATTTGGGCGACGTGAGCCGGGAGAGTTTGCGCGATGCAGGAACGCCTGTCTTTGAAGCCGAGGTTGGCAATGTCGTCGGCCCCGCCCCCAGCACGCTTGGGCCTGCCCTGTTTCGCGTCAACGCAGTGCTGCCCGAACAGGTTGTGACATTTGAGCAGGCAGAGCCGGAACTGCGCGATGCCCTCGCCACCAACCGCGCGATCCGCATGGTCGAGAGCCAAGCCGAGGATTTCGACAACCGCCTCGCAGGTGGCAACACGGTCGAGCAGTTGGCAGAGCAGACCGAAATGGTCTTGGGCCAACTTGATTGGACTGTCGACAGCTCTGACGGCATTGCCGCATATGAGGCCTTCCGTGAGGCCGCGGCAACCGTGACTTCGAGCGATTTCCCCAAGGTCGAACAGCTTGATGATGGTGGTGTCTTCGCCCTGCGCCTTGATGAGGCCCTTCAGGAGCGTCCAGCGGCCTATGAAGATGTGGTTGACGAAGTTACTGCCCGTTGGACTGCTGAGCAGGCAGTGGTGCGTCTGGCCGTTGAGGCAGAAACCGCCAAGGCTGCACTGGAGGCTGGCACATCGTTTGAGGATCAAGGGCTTAGCCCGCGTGAAGAGATCGATCAGACCCGCAACGCGTTCCTTGTGAACACCCCGCGCGGTTTCACCGCCGAGGTGTTCGAGATGGAGCTGGGTGACATTCGCATCCTTGAAGGCACAGACACCGTTGTGATGGTCCGCCTCGACGCGGTTCATGCCGCCGGAGACAGTCCTGAGGCAGAAGCCCTGATGGCCCAACTGCGTGAACAGCAGAACCAAGCACTGGCACGCGGCCTGTTCGATATCTTTGCCGATGATACGCTGTTGCGTGCAGGGCAGAGCATTGATCCCCGCGCCGTCAACGCCGTTAACGTGAACTTCCAGTAAGATGGCCTTGACACCCGACTTTGAAACGTTCGCGGCGCGCTATGATGCGGGCGACCATCAGGTGATCTATACCCGTCTCGCCGCAGATCTCGACACACCTGTCTCGCTGATGCTGAAACTCGGTGGGGCGTCTGAGAATTCCTTTATGCTCGAATCCGTCACCGGCGGTGAAGTGCGGGGGCGTTACAGCATTATCGGGATGAAACCCGATCTGATCTGGCGCTGTCGCGGCACCACATCAGAGGTCAACCGCGCAGCGCGCTATGATCCCGACGCGTATGAAGCCGTAGACGGTGATCCCCTCACCGCCCTGCGCGCGCTTATTGCAGAGAGCAGAATTGACCTCCCCGCTGACATGCCCCAATCCGCTGCAGGCCTTTTCGGCTACCTTGGCTATGACATGATCCGGTTGGTGGAGCGGTTGCCCCACATCAACCCCGATCCGCTGGGCCTGCCTGATGCCGTGATGCTGCGCCCCTCTGTCGTGGCAGTGCTGGACGGTGTTAAGGGGGAGGTGACCGTGGTGTCGCCTGCGTGGGTCACGCCCGGCCAATCTGCGCGCGCGGCCTACGCCCAAGCAGCCGAGCGTGTGATGGACGCCGTGCGCGATCTGGAGCGCTCCCCCACGGGCACCAGCCGCGATCTCGGCGACGCCGCGCCAGCCCCCGAGCCGGTGAGCAACTTCACCAAAGACGCCTATAAAGAGGCCGTACTCAAGGCGCAGGAATACATCAAAGCGGGCGACATCTTTCAGGTCGTGCCCTCACAACGCTGGGCGCAATCCTTCCCACAGCCGCCCTTCGCGCTCTACCGCTCCTTGCGCCGCACAAACCCGTCGCCATTTATGTTCTACTTCAACTTCGGCGGGTTCCACGTTGTCGGTGCCTCCCCCGAAATCCTCGTGCGCGTGTTTGGTCAGGAAATCACCATCCGGCCCATCGCAGGCACCCGTCCGCGCGGCGCAACACCTGAAGAAGACCGCGCCCTTGAGGCCGATCTGATGGCCGATCCCAAAGAACTGGCCGAGCACCTGATGCTGTTTGATCTGGGCCGCAACGATGTGGGCCGTGTCGCCAAAATCGGCACAGTGCGCCCTACGGAAGAATTCATCGTCGAGCGGTATTCACACGTCATGCACATCGTCTCCAACGTGGTGGGCGAATTACGCGATGACTGCGATGCGCTTGATGCCTTCTTTGCAGGCATGCCCGCAGGCACAGTCTCGGGCGCACCCAAGGTACGCGCCATGGAGATTATTGACGAGCTTGAACCAGAAAAGCGCGGCGTCTACGGCGGCGGCGTAGGGTACTTTAGTGCGGGCGGCGACATGGATATGTGCATCGCCTTGCGCACGGCTGTGATCAAGGACCAGACCCTCTATATCCAAGCGGGCGGCGGTGTGGTCTATGACAGCGATCCCGAAGCGGAATACATGGAAACTGTGCATAAATCCGGCGCAATACGGCGCGCTGCCGAGGATGCCGCACGGTTTGACGGCAGCGGAAACGGATAACCTGCCGGACACTGACGAAATTCTGCATGTGACCCTGTTCGCCAAATTTCAGTGAGCAGCTTTAGCTCATATATGCAAAAAGCTGAGCCTAAGGTGCGGTCTCAGCCGGTTCCAGTTCCATCCCATGGGCACGGCAACACTCCATGTGCGCAAGGTCCATATCTGCATAATCGGGATGCTCGGGGCCAAGGTTTCTTTGCTGCCACCAGTCTTCTTCCAGATCGAAAAACTCGGTAGTTCCATCCTTGTACCTGATAAAGCGATACTTGCCTTTGCGTATCGCTGATCCATGGGTGTTGAAGGTAGGAACCGCGCGATCAGGATCAACGGAAACGCCCCCCACAAGAGGACGCATTGACCGACCTTCACAAGAGTCCAGCGGAGGAAGACCAGCATAGTCCATAACCGTGGGTCCCGCATCGAGCAAGGCTACCGGATCGGTCTGGATATGCGGTGTCCGGTCGTCAGGGTCGTAAATAATAATTGGCACAAGCGCAGATTGCTCCCAAAGCGTCGACTTTCCAAACCGGTTATTTTCACCAAGATGATGGCCGTGGTCGGTCAGCAGGATCACAACGGTGTTCTTCGCATGGGGGGAGTTCATCAACGCGTCCCAAACTGTCCCCAAATGGTGATCGCCGTGAGAAAATGCGGAGAAATAGTTACGCACACTTTTCCGCCAAAAGCGTGTGTCCTGCGTCCGGAAGTTCTTTCGAATATTCTTGTCTGAATAGTCGCTTCTATTAAATCCGTCGGCCCAAGCCTCTGGGTATTTGAACTTATGTATCGGGTACATTTCCTTATATTGTATCGGCGTAATAAAAGGGCTGTGTGGACTAAAAAACCCGACCTCCCGGTAGAAAGGCGCATCGCCTTCATAGTTGTCTATGAATTTTACAAACGAAGACGCGCTGTGAGCATCGTAGTAATAAGATTCATCCTTTGGGTTTGTTGTGGAAATACCCCCGCCATTTCCGCCGCTCCTGGACTGCTCAAACTCTTTGCGCAGTTTCAGATCAACGCGGAAATTTTTGCGCTCATCTGAATATAAAACATCGTGAACGTGGCTGGGAAGTGCTTTGAAGCCATGGTGGACTTTGCCTCCCGACGAACAGAAATATCCGTTTTCCTTAAGCTGGAACTGCCACATCGATTGTGGTTCCATTCTCTCAAAGGGTTTGTCTTTGTTGCTGTACACCCCCGTTTCCGGTGGGCTTTTGCCCGACATAAAGCTTGCGCGTGACGGGCCACACAATGGCGACTGACAGTACGCCGCATGGAAGGCCGTGGACTGCTCGCATATCCTGTCCAAATTCGGCGTTCTAAGCTTGATCTTGAACATCTTTCTGTAATGCCAAAACGAAAAAGCATCATCTAGACTGATGATAAGTATATTTTTTTTGGATTTACTCAAAACGGAACTCCCCTCAACTTATATATACAACAAAGCCGTTATTGAGCACAATGGATGGCAAACAGGCTTGCTTGCGTCCCTTCGTATGAATTGTCGATAAGGGCCCCTGTTCATGGGGTTGCCAGCCAGAATTCATACCAAGAGCCTGTGTGATTGAGAGACTGTGTTGATCGAGTGCCGGTTTTCCAAAGATATTCATTGATCCATTTGAAGCCAAATTAGCGGTTCCGCCAATCCGACGTCCCCTACCTACTGCGCCAGCAAAACCGCAGATACAGGTGCCAACGCCACCGAGCCTGCGCGGTCCGCCAATCCCCAGACCAGCAACGCCTCAATCGTTTCGGGGCGCAGACGGCCCAGCATGATCACACCGCCCTCTTGGCCCGCTTTGAACGCCGCCTGATCGAGGAAGCGACGAATGACACGCGGCTGCTGTCCTTCGCTATCAAAATCGCGAAACACAGGTGCGGCGGGGACACCTTCCTTTAGCGCGAGTTTCGGCATGGAGTTCAAACCCTTGCTTTGCGCTACAAGGCCGTGGCCGCTGGCTTGCAGAATGCGCGTGACCTGATCGGCGACTTCGCGGGAGCCTTGCAGGCCAATACCTGTTCCTTCGAGCACGCCCACAATCTCTGGCATCGCGTCGAGAGCGACGCTGAGCGAAACCTCCGCATCCGTGGGCTGCGCCCCTTCTGGCAGGTTGACCATGGCAAGCACATCAAACCCCTCGGCACGGTATCGCTCTACCCGCTTGGCGGCATCGCTCAAGCTCGCATCAACTGCAAAGCTTACCGGATAGGGAAAGCTCGACAAGGCAGGCAGGCCGATCTCGGCGGCATCCAGATCAACACCCGTATCCATGAGGACAATTCCCATCAAGGGCTTGCCTTCTGGGTTCTCGAACGGCTGGGCAAAACTGCGAATTGGGCGGGTATCGGGTGCCGCATCCGCCGCTGGGGTGACCGTTTCAGCGGGTGCAGCCTCTGCATCCTCGGAACGGTCGATCAATGTCGTTGCGGGTTTGCCAACGCCCGGACGTACAGTGCCGTCTGTGCCAGTCTGGGTGCTCGGCACTGCCAAAACGCGTGGCTTTGGCGCTTGGGCGGTCTCGGATGCGCCTTCCTCTGCGGCAGGCTCGGGTTCAGGCTCAACCACGGTAACCGCCTCTTCGCCCTGAGGGTCCGGCACGTCTTTTGCTTCTTCCTCTGGCTGCGGAGCGACCTGAGGCCGCGTTTGTACCGCGATATCTGTATCCTGACTGTCATCGGGAATCATCGGTGCCAGCGCTTGCGGATTTGGCAAAACAGGCGCGTCTTCCCCTGCCCGCGCAACCACCCCCTGCGGCAAGGGGCGCGGCTGGGTCAAATCGGCGGCCGCACCTGTTTGGGGTTGCGGCAGTGCGGTTGGAACAACGGGTGTGCTGTCGGATGCGCCACTGTCCACAGTCGGCAGCGCGGAAGGCGTGACAAGTGACGCCACGACCTCGCTTTGCGGTGCGGTCACAGGCTCGGGTGATACGGCACCAGTTGATACTGTCCCGCCGAGGTCTGTTGTGGTCTGCGGAGCCCGTGCAGCAGCGCTCGGCTCTTTCGGCAATTCTTCGCCGGAGGGCGCGCGCAAACTCACTTGCGGCTGCACGGACGGGTTCGTGCCCTCTCCCGTCACAACGGCTGTCGCTTGAGGTGCGTTTGTTTGAGGGGCCGCAACGGGTGCTGTGCTTTCCACTTGAGGGGCCGGTTGCGGCTCAATCGGAACAAGCACGGAGATAACCCCTGCCACGCCCACGCTGAACACAGCGCCCAATGCAATTCCGCCTAAAATGCCCTGTGCCATAGCTTTCGCACCTTTGTCCTGTTGTCCTGCTGCACTTGCACTCCGGCTATTTTCAACCGGTTAATACGCGTTGCAGCGGCCCTGCCCCTTGACGATACCGTCCAAGACTGACCATCTACTCACCAATCTCTATACCCCGTCTACACCCGCCTTCTCTAGTCCTAATACGAAGTTTTCCCAAGATGCTCTTGTTGATCGATAACTACGACAGTTTTACCTACAATCTGGTCCACTATTTGGGGACTTTGGGTGCGCAGATGGACATTCGCCGCAATGACACGCTGAGTGTTGATGAAGCGCTGGCGCTGCGTCCCTCGGGCATCGTTTTGTCGCCTGGTCCCTGTGATCCGGCACAGGCGGGAATTTGCCTCGCGTTGACCCATGCCGCAGCTAAGGCGCGCATTCCTCTGCTCGGTGTATGCTTGGGCCATCAGACCATCGGTGAGGCCTTCGGCGGCAAGGTCGTACGCGCAGATGACATTGTGCATGGTAAGATGGGCCAGATGCACCACAGGGGCAAAGGTCTGTTCGCGGACCTGCCCTCGCCCTTCGCCGCAACACGCTATCACTCGCTTATTGTCGAGCGCGCATCCCTACCAGATTGCCTCGAAATTACTGCCGAATTGGAAGATGGCACCATCATGGGCCTGCAACACCGTGAGTTACCGATCCACGGCGTACAATTCCATCCAGAATCCATCCGCTCTGAGCACGGTCACGCGCTGTTGGACAACTTCCTCAAGGAGGTCAAAGAACCCGCATGAGCGACCAGTTAAAACCCCTCATCGATGCGGCTGCCAATGGCCCGCTGACCCGCGCTCAGGCCGAGGAAGCCTTTGGCATCCTGTTTGAAGGCGAAGCCACACCAAGCCAGATCGGCGGGTTCCTTATGGCGCTGCGCACGCGCGGCGAGACCGTGAGTGAATATGCCGCTGCCGCCGCTGTAATGCGCGCAAAATGCAACCCTGTGCACGCGCCAGAGGGTGCAATGGACATTGTCGGCACCGGCGGTGACGGTAAGGGCACGCTGAACATCTCGACCGCAACCGCGTTTGTGGTCGCGGGCGCGGGTGTCGTTGTGGCAAAGCACGGCAACCGTAACCTCAGCTCGAAATCCGGTGCGGCGGATGCGCTCACGCAAATGGGCCTCAAAACAATGGTTGGTGCGCCTGTCGTGGAAAAGGCGCTCAAGGAAACGGGCATCGGATTTATGATGGCGCCCATGCACCATCCCGCGATTGCCCATGTGATGCCCACGAGGTCCGAGCTTGGGACCCGCACGATTTTCAACATCCTTGGCCCTCTGACCAACCCTGCGGGCGTCAAACGGCAACTTACAGGCACGTACCGCCGTGATCTGACCCGCCCCATGGCCGAAACCCTGAAGGAATTAGGGTCGGAGGCCGCATGGCTTGTGCACGGCTCGGATGGCACGGACGAGTTGACGATAACTGGTGTAAGCTGGGTCAGTGCATTGCGCCTTGGCGGCCAGATCGACGACATTGAGATCCACCCCGAGGATGCAGGCCTGCCCGAGCATCCGTTTGAGGCGATTGTTGGCGGCACGCCCGAGCAGAACGCAGTGGCGTTCAACGCGCTGCTGGATGGCACCCAATCCGCTTTCCGCGATGCTGTGCTGTTGAACTCCGCCGCTGCTCTACTCATCGCGGACGCAGCACCCGATCTCAAGACAGGCGTGGAGATGGCCCGCACCAGCATCGATTCCGGCGCAGCACGTGACAAGATCACCGCCGTCGCCCGCATCACCCAAGCAGGCTGATGTTTGACCTCAGCCACTTGGGCGCATGGGGCACGTTGCCGTTTTTCAGCGACACACTGCCCCTGATCGAGGCCCAACTGAGGACCGAGGTGCGCACCGTCTTGCCCCCAGCGCCACTGGTATTCAACGCGCTGGAGCGGGTTCAACCGGATGACGTGCGCGTGGTGGTCTTGGGGCAAGACCCCTATCACACGATAGGCAAAGCGCATGGCCTCGCATTCTCCATCACTGCTGATTTTGGCGGGCGTCTTGACAGTCTTGGTAATATTTTCAAAGAGTTGCAAGCCGATCTCGACATCACGCGCACCAACACACAGCTCGATGACTGGGCCGATCAGGGCGTCCTGTTGCTCAATACCATCCTCACTGTTCCCGAAGGCCAGCCCAAGGGCCACGCCAAACTAGGCTGGCAAACGCTGACCGATCAGGTGCTCCGCCATCTCGCAGCCGCGCCGCACGCCTATCTGCTCTGGGGCGGCCCCGCACACAAAGCAGCGCAAGATGTGGACAGTCACGCGAACTTCAAGATTCAGTCCTCACACCCCTCTCCCTTGGGTGTGACAAAGTCAGGCGCCTCGTTCGAGGCATTTCGCGGATCAAAACCGTTCAGCCGCACCAATGCGTGGTTGCACGGGCACGGTCATGGGTCCATAAACTGGGGCGATCCGGAGGCACCATGACACAAACAATCCTAGAGAAAATCAAAGCGTACAAGCTTGAAGAAATTGCAGCCGACAAAGCCGCTGTGCCATTGAAAAGGATCGAGGCCTTAGCTGCCGCAGCTTCTCCCGTGCGCCCCTTTGCAGATGCGCTGTTTGATGCCTCCAAAGAGAATTACGGTTTGATTGCAGAGATCAAAAAGGCCAGCCCTTCCAAAGGTCTGATCCGCGCAGATTTTGAGCCGGCAGCTTTGGCCGAAGCTTACGCTGCGGGAGGTGCTACTTGCCTCTCCGTCCTGACCGATACACCAAGTTTCCAAGGCGCTAAGCAATTCTTGATCGACGCCCGCGCAGCTTGTGACTTGCCTGTCCTGCGCAAGGATTTCATGTATGACACATATCAGGTGGCCGAGGCACGCAGCATGGGCGCTGATTGCATCCTGATCATCATGGCCTCTGTCTCAGATACCCAAGCAGCCGAGCTTGAGGATGCCGCCACACACTACGGCATGGATGCGCTGATCGAGACCCATAACGCTGAAGAACTGGAGCGTGCGCTGATGCTCAAATCGCGCATGATCGGCATCAACAACCGAAACCTCAATACGTTCGAGACCGCGCTGGACACCACCCGAACCCTGTCCAAACACGTTCCTGGAGAGCGGATGATTGTGTGTGAGAGCGGACTGAACACGTCAGAAGACCTCGCGGATATGGCGCGCTACGGTGCGCGTACCTTCCTCATCGGCGAAAGCCTGATGCGACAGGACAATGTGGCGACTGCCACACGTGACTTGCTGGCGAAACCTTTGCGTCCAGGAGGCATGTAATGGCCCTCACGCATTTTGATGGGGACGGCCATGCGCATATGGTTGATGTCTCGGACAAAGCCGTAACGTCCCGCATCGCGACGGCGCAAAATTACATTCAGATGCAGCGTGAAACCTTTGATATCATTACAGAAGGTCGCGCCAAGAAGGGCGATGTTCTCGGTGTGGCACGCTTGGCAGGGATCATGGCCGCCAAGAAGACCTCTGACCTCATTCCTCTGTGCCACCCCTTACCGATCACCTCTGTCTCGGTCGATCTCGTGCCTGATGCGGCTCTGCCCGGTATTCGCATCACTGCCACGGTGAAAACCACCGGACAGACAGGCGTCGAGATGGAAGCACTCACTGCCGCCTCCGTCACCGCCCTCACCGTCTACGACATGAGCAAGGCGGTTGATAAAACGATGGAAATCGGCGGCCTCCGCGTGACGCTGAAAGATGGCGGCAAATCGGGCCGCCACACCCTGCTATGATCACAGTCGCGCAAGCGCTTGAGCATCTATTCACGCTGACCAACTCGATGGAGATCGAGGACGTTCCGCTGCGCACTGCCGCTGGCCGGGTTTTGGCGCGCGACGTGAGCGCACAGCGCACGCAACCTCCCTTTGCCGCATCATCAATGGACGGTTACGCTCTGCGCCGCGCCGAAGTTGAACCTGACGCGATGTTCAAAGTCGTGGGCGAAGCCGCTGCAGGTCACCGCTACACAGGCACGCTCAACGCGGGCCAAGCCGTACGCATTTTCACAGGCGCACCTGTTCCCGAGGGCGCTGACTTTGTGGTGATCCAAGAGGACGTGACCCGCCGTGGCGATCTGATCACGCTCGGCCACCGGATCGGCGATAAGGACAACATCCGACCCGCTGGCGGCGATTTCACCATTGGGCAGACGGTAACGGCCCCGCTCAGGTTGCGCCCTGCCGATATTGCCCTGCTCGCTGCGATGAACATCGCAACAGTGCCCGTCTACCGCAAACCCGTTGTTGCGATCATGGCCACCGGAGATGAGTTGGTCCAACCGGGCGAGGTTCCCGGACCAGACCAGATTATTGCGTCCAACACCTACGGGCTGGCTGCACAGCTTGACGCGCTAGGAGCACAGACGCGGCTCATGCCGATTGCGCGCGATAATGCGCCATCCCTGCAACGTGCTTTTGAGCTTGCCCATGATGCCGACCTCATCATCACCATTGGCGGTGCTTCTGTCGGTGATCACGATCTGGTGGCCCCAGTGGCCGCACAAATGGGCATGGAGCAATCATTCTACAAAGTGGCCATGCGTCCAGGAAAGCCGCTCATGGCAGGGCGTCTCGGCGGGTCCGCCATGGTAGGTCTACCGGGGAACCCTGTCTCCGCGCTGGTCTGCGGGACGATCTTCGTAGCACCCATGATCTGCGCGATGCTCGGCCTTGGGCATCACCCGGCACCCCGACGTCACGTCCCACTGGCCGCTGATATCCCCGCCAATGGTCCGCGTGAGCACTACATGCGCGCAATAATTATGAATGGGGCGGTTAGCCCCGCAGACCGGCAAGACAGCTCCCTGCTTACCGTCCTTGCGACCGCAAATGCCCTATTGGTTCGACCGCCCAGCGATCCGGCACACCCTGCTGGCACACTGGTCGAGATCATCGATTTGTAACAAGCGTTGACACAAAACAAGAACGTCCCTAGAACAAAATGAGATAAACAGGAACAGGGGATGTGCAGTGCTGACCAAAAAACAGCTCGATTTGCTGGCATTTATTCACAAGCGCGTGCAGCGCGACGGGGTACCGCCAAGCTTTGACGAAATGAAAGAAGCGCTTGATCTGCGGTCTAAATCGGGCATCCATCGCCTGATCACCGCATTGGAAGAACGTGGATTTATTCGTCGTCTGGCCCACCGTGCGCGGGCGATCGAAGTGGTCAAACTGCCCGATAGCATGACAGGTGCGGGTTTCAGCCCACGTGTGATTAATGGTGACAAGCCTGACACACCGCCACCTGCATCCGCCCTCCCCGTCACAACCATCGCTGCAACCGAACTGCCTGTCATGGGCAAGATTGCGGCGGGTGTCCCTATTGAGGCGATCAACCAGCGCTCGCGTGATGTCACCGTGCCCGATGCGATGCTGTCGGGTGCCGGTACGCACTACGCTTTGGAGGTTCAGGGCGATTCGATGATTGAGGCGGGTATTAACGATGGTGATGTTGTCGTCATCCGCGAGACCGAAGTCGCCGAGAATGGCGATATCGTCGTGGCATTGGTCGAGGACCATGAGGCAACGCTCAAACGGTTCAAGCGCAGTGGCTCCTCCATCGCCCTTGAGGCCGCGAACCCTGCCTACGAGACCCGTGTATTCCCCGCTGATATGGTGAAGGTGCAGGGGCGTCTTGTCGGATTGATCCGCTCCTACTAACGCTATTGGTTCGATATTCGCCGCGCGTGCCTCTCTGGCATGCGCGGCTTTCTTCTTTCAGGCCAATGGGTCCAAAGCCGCTCTCCCGATGCGGCCCGCGCAGTTTGCGATATTTCCAAACCTTGCGCTCCAAAACGGTACGCCAGCGCGCCCGT
>RCNC010001355.1_pt1 | contig 16446 bp, 15 predicted proteins | sample 2041301 | NCBI WGS metagenome assembly RCNC01 (sample SAMN09708231, study PRJNA481090) | Marine sediment metagenome, whole genome shotgun sequencing project. | biome: marine sediment; feature: ocean; material: sediment; isolation source: Sewage treatment plant 13A marine sediment (STP13A) ... | reverse complement strand
AATCTTTCATTACCAATCCCGCTTCGAAATGTTCCCTGAATTCAGCATCCGGACAAGGAAGAAACGCTCTTCCGGGATATTCATGCTGAGTTATCGGGAAAATGATTATTTTTATTTCAAACCAGACCTTAAACTAAGGATATATAATTTGTATTTATAATGGAAAAAAAACAATCATTCAGGGATAATATTATCAATGGCTATACCTGTAAAGGCGATTTTATTGTATTGGGTGGAGCCATGCTTGATGGTGAATGTATCCCGGAAACTTATGTGAAAGTACCTTTGAAAACGATTAATCGTCATGGATTAATTGCAGGTGCAACAGGTACAGGAAAAACAAAAACCCTCCAGATCATTGCCGAGCAACTTTCCGAGAAAGGGGTTCCGGTAATCCTGATGGATTTGAAAGGTGATCTGAGTGGCCTTGCCCAGCCTGGTGAAGAAAAGGAATTCATTACCGAAAGGCATGCCAGGATAGGATTCCCCTATCAGGCGAAACCCATGCCTGTTGAGCTAATGACCATTTCCAGGGGAGATGGCGTGAAATTGAGGGCCACGGTTACAGAATTTGGTCCGGTTCTGATGTCCAAATTGATGGAACTCAATGAAGTACAATCAGGAATAGTATCCGTGTTGTTCAAATACTGTGATGATCAAAAGCTACCTCTTGTCGACCTGCAGGATTTTAAGAAGATTCTTCAATACTCTATCAATGAAGGCAAAGAAACCATAAAAGCGGAGTATGGTGCCATCTCATCCACATCTGTCAATACCATTATTCGCAATATTGTAGGGTTGGAACAGCAGGGAGCCGATCTTTTCTTTGGGGAAACCTCATTCGATGTAGATGATCTACTGAGGCAGGATGAGAATGGGAACGGATACATTTCCATCATTCGTCTGGTCGATATACAGAACAGGCCAAAACTATTTTCCACTTTCATGCTAAGTATGCTGGCTGAAATATATGCTTCCTTCCCGGAACAGGGGGATAGCTCAAGGCCAAAACTTGCCATATTCATAGATGAAGCACACCTGGTTTTTAGCGAAGCATCCAAAACCCTGGTTGAGCAGATCGAAAGCATTGTAAAACTGATCCGGTCAAAGGGAGTGGGAGTGTATTTTTGCACACAGGACCCATCGGATGTACCCGATGATGTTCTGGGTCAGTTGGGACTGAAAGTTCAGCATGCCTTGCGTGCATTTACGGCCAAAGACAGGAAAAACATCAAGCGCACATCTGAAAATTATCCCATTTCCGAATTCTACAAGACCGATGAGATCATTACCTCCCTTGGAATTGGGGAGGCATTGATCACAGTCCTCAATGAGAAAGGTATACCAACCCCTCTTGCTGCCACTTACATGAGGGCCCCCATGAGCAGGATGGATGTCTTATCGGAGCCAGAGATCCGGTCCCTGGTGAGATCTTCGGACCTGGTTCCCATTTATGAAGAAACGATAGATAGGGAGTCGGCATATGAGATGCTCAAGGAGAAAATTGAAGCCTCACAGAAAGAAGAACACCAGGAAATGCTGAAGGAGGAAACCAGGAAAGCCAGGCCGAAGAAAGATGATGACAGTTTAATTGAAGAACTAAGCAAGAACACATTGGTCCGTCAGGTCGGCCGTACTGTGGCTCGTGAACTTGCCCGGGGATTGCTTGGAGTGCTGGGCGTAAGTGCAGCTGCACGAAAAAGGAGATCCAGGTAAAATATAACCATACTGAAAATGCCCGTACGAATTCGTAAAGACAAGAATGCCTCTTCTTCCCAGAAGTATATCCCCCGGAGCGGGGGACAAACAGTGAACCGGGGAAGGGGAGGTGGAGTGACCAATGCCATACTGCCCTTGCTGGTAACCCTGTTCAGGAAAAGACCCAAACTTGCCATATTGCTCATTGTTCTTGGTGTCGTAGGCTACATCATTATCAGCAGGTCCAATGGACCGACAAGCTCTGCGGTTCAGAGCATCCTGTTTGGAACAGGACTGGAAATGGATGAGAAGATTTACGATGAGGCTGAAGTATTTGAACCCCTGGCTGATAACATAAAAAACCCCTTGCCGGAAAGTGTATCCCTGGAAGAATATTGCCCCCCCAGGTTGAACCAGGGCAAACAGGGCTCATGTGTGGGCTGGTCTTCTGCATATGCTGCCCGTACCATTCTTCATGCCCGATCCACGGGCCAAGATCCGGCTGAGGTGACCTTCAGTCCCTCATTTGTTTACAACCAGATAGCCCTTCCTGGTTGCCAGGGAACCTACCTGCAAAAGGCCATGGAGGTAATGCATAGAGGAGGTGCATTGCCATTCTCAAGATTTGGATACAATGAAAATTCCTGTTCCAAGAAACCCAGCAGGATGGAAATAAGTGCCGCTTCTTCCTATAAAACCAAAGGCTTTAACCGGCTTACACAGGGGGGTGATGATTACCGGACAGACCTGCTTGCCATCAAGCAAAATCTTGCACAGGGTGCACCGGTGGTCATAGGTATGATGGTCGGAGGTAGCTTTATGCGGGATATGATGGGCAGGCGCCTGTATATCCCTGACCGGTCAGATTACTCGGGGACCAGGTTGGGCGGACATGCCATGTGTGTGATTGGGTATGATGATTATTTTGAGGGAGGAGCATTCCAGGTAATGAATAGCTGGGGTAAAGAATGGGGAGAGGATGGTTTGTTCTGGATGCGGTATAATGATTTTGATTATTTTACCAGGGAGGCATACGGGTTATATCCCATGGGGGATGCAGATGAGGTCATTTCAGATATCCTGGATGTTGAGATAGGATTAGTGGTGAATGCTACAGGCCGTTATATTCCCCTGGATTACAATGCTGGAATAACCTTCACAACAGCATCCCGGGTAAATAAGGATACAGATTTTAAGGTTGAGATCACCAATTCCCTGGAGTGTTTTACCTATATTTTTGGGAAAGAGACAGATGGAACGAGTTATGTATTGTTCCCCTATACCAAAAAGCATTCTCCTTACTGCGGGATCACCGGTACCAGGGTATTTCCAAAGGACCATTCGCTTTATCCGGATGAGCAGGGGGACAGGGATTATATTGCCATTGTCGTTTCCAGGCAGAAACTTGATTACAACCTGTTGAATGATGCCATCGATAATGCTACGGGAAATACCTACGACCAGAAAGTGTATGCAGCACTTGAAGATGAACTCGTCAGGGACATTGATTTTAGAGATGGAAATACCGTCAGATTCTCGACAGGCAATTCCAGCAGGAACGCAGTTGCAATGGTTATGGAGATCATCAAGTAAATAATTCGGACTTGAGCTCCGGCCATTCAAGCTCCAAGCTTTTGAGGGTTTTCAGTACCTCCGAGGCAACATAATAGAGTTTTTGCCAGTTCTTATCAGAGGGGACTATATGCCAGGGTATTGAATTACAATCCCTGAAGATCCTTTCATATACCTTCTGGTATTCACTAAATTTCTTACGGGTTTCCCAATCGCCATCCTTGTGTTTCCAGTGTTTCTCCCTTAACTGTACCCTTTCCATCAATCTTTCCTCCTGGGCCTCGAGGGATACGTTGAGGAAAAATTTAAGCACCCTTGTATTATTATGTTCAAGTAGCTTCTCGAAATCATTTATCAGGCTGTAACGCTCTGCAATCATCTCTTCAGTGAAATAACCTTCAACGGAGGGTACGAGTATATCTTCATAATGGGAACGGATAAAGATCTGCACATCTCCCTTGGCGGGGACGTCCTTGTGTACGCGCCAGAGGAAATCATGTGCAAATTCTGCAGGGGTTGGTTTCTTAAAGCTTTTAATCTTGATACCTATTGGGTTACAATATCTCAGCAGGCCCCTGGTCAGCCCATCTTTACCTGATGCATCAAGGCCCTGAAAAACAATTAACAAGCTATATTTTTGCTGGGCATACATCTTGTATTGCAGTTCTCCAATCTCTTTCAGGATGTTTTTTGTTTCCACCCTCGTTTTGCCTTTGTCCCATTCCGGATTGAATGTATGGTAATCTTTTATCTTCATAATGTTGTTTATTATTCACGGTCCATTGATACATATACTGGAAGGTGGTCAGAAAATCCACCATGGTATTTCTTTCCGGAATATGACCTGTTGGGCCTGTAAATGGCTCTTTTTTTATCGTAAAATAATAATTTTTTATCAAAATGAATGGTCAGGCGGGGAGACCTGATCTGGTATCCCTGTGCTTTCATCATTCCCCTGCTGATCAATATCTGGTCAAACATGAGCCAGCGCCCTTTTGCAAAAGTGGTTCCCAATTTTTTGTTGAAGGGAATGCGTGCCAGGTTGTAGAACTCACCCTTCAGGTAAGAGCTTATTGATTTACTTACGGGCAGATCATTAAAATCTCCCATGATGACAATCTTGGCCATGGGGTCGGAGCGGAGAATGTTAAGTGTTTTGTTGGAAAGACACTGTGCCGCGGCGATACGTTTCGGCATCGTTTTCCTTGTACCTTCCCTGCGGGATGGCCAGTGATTAACAAAGAAGTGGACGATATCATCACCCTCCAATGCACCCTTAACATAAAGGATATCCCGGGTCTTAAAGTTTTCATTGGTTTCAAGGACTACCTTGATCTTTTCATGCGATAATACCGTGAAAATGTTCCTGTCATAAAGCAGGGCTACATCAATGCCTCTCCTGTCCGGGCTGTCGTAATGAACGAAATCATATGCTCGCTTAAAAACGGGCTGATAGATCAGGTCAGTAAGTACAGTCTTGTTTTCGATCTCAGCTACACCTATGATGGCGGGTACCCTGCCCTGCTCAATAGAGGAAATTGAAAGGGTGACATTCTCAAGCTTCTCGAGGTATCTCTGCTCTGACCAATCTTTAGAAGACCCTGGCAGGAAATCATTATCATCCTTTACAGGATCATCAAGGGTATCAAAAAAATTTTCAAGATTGTAGAATGCGACTATTTGACGATCAGGATCTGGCATACTGTTATATCATTATACCCTTAGCTCGGTCTGCCACCCAGCAACTCGTCCTGCAGTTCCTTCAATTCTTTCCACTTACCCCCATGGGCCAGCAGTGCTTGTTTTGACCAGGTTGTAGGATCATGCATTTTATACCTGGCTCCGCCTTCAGTAACAAGCATTTCACGGATTTCCTCAGCATCACCATCTGCCAGTTTCTTCCATGTGTCTATGCTGCTCCTTCTTAATAGTTTTTCAATTTTAGGTCCTATCCCTTCAATTATTTGCAGATCATTCAATCCAATTTCGGTTTCCATTATTTCTTCTGCAACCGCAGTTTCGTAATTGACCTTTTCGATGATTTCATGAGTATCTGCAGAAGCAGTTAATATATTTTCAGATTCATCTGCTTGACTTGACTCAGCGGATTTGGTGTCTTCAGCGGCTTTCCTTTTACGCAAATAATAACCTATCAGGAATCCAAGGATGGCAGCAATTAATAATGCTATTACAATGAATAGTAGGTCGGAAGAAAATCTTTCAGCCATTTTATTAGGTTTTATTGATTAATGTTTAATTCTACTCTGCGGTTTAATTTTCGGCCATCTTCTGAATCGTTTGAAGCAGCAGGTTCGGTATCACCTTTCCATTCCAGGATTATTTGATCTCCCGGAATACCCTTCCCCACCAAGTATTGTTTAATGGTTTCTGTCCGGAGTTTTGAGAATCTTTCATTGGCCTGGGTGGAACCCCTGCTGCAGGCATGACCAACGGCGGTCAGGGTTGAGCCCGGCGAGTTGGTGAGGAAATATCCAAGTGAAGAGAAATACGTTCCATCATCATTAACTGTATTTAATTCGCTTGAGGCAAATTCAAAATAATACTTTTTTGTCCCGATACCATTCAGGTGTTCAAGTGCGATGGCAACTGAATCTTTCTCCGGAACAGCAGTTGATGCTGCATCAGCACCCTCTGCAGCTTGGTCATCTTTCATCTCAGATAAGGTTACCTGGTCTGTGTCACCACAATTGTTTCTAACTTTACAAACATACCAGTATGAAGCGATACTTATCCAGGCAATTAGGAGGATAGAGAAAAGCAGGCTTAGGCGTTTCATTTTTTTTAAGCTAATTTAAGGAAATCTTCGCTTTTGAAAAATTTTATCTTACTTAACTATTTTTTAACATGTATTATATCCCAAAATCCTATTTAATTCTTGTAAATTCGTGGTCGAATAATTTTTGGTGAAATAAACGTTCCCACACAAAAACCCTAAATGATAGAAAATTTAATCGAAGGACTCAAAGACCAAATTGGTGGTCAGATCCTGGATAAGACAGATGTAAAGTCTAATCAGCTTCCAGATATCCTCTCAGTCATAGGAGATGCTACCAAAGGTGAAGTGAAGAACTCTATGTTGGATGGCGGTTTGGATACAGTTATGAATCTTTTTTCAAACAAGCCCAATAATTCAGGGGCAAATTTACTGCAATCAAATATTACGCAAGGAATTGTCAGTGGATTGATACAAAAAATTGGACTGAATTCTTCAACAGCTTCAACTATTGCCGGAGTTGCAGTCCCACTTCTTATGAATTTGATAACCAAGAAAAATAATGAAACACCTGAAGATGATCCATCACCACTTAATTCACTTTTTGGTGGCAATGACTCAATGGGTAATCTCGGTGGAAATCTGTTAAATAATTTATTAAACCACTAAAAAGTTAAAAAATGGCAAATGTAAAAGACATTGAAGGTATTGGACCAGTATTAGGCGGAAAGCTCGAACAGGCTGGCATTGTTACTGTTGAATCCTTGTTAGAAAGCGGTACAACAAGATCTGGAAGAGCTAATATTGCAAAAGAAACAGGAATACCAGAATCTCAGATTCTTACTTTCGTAAATATGGCGGATCTCATGCGCGTTAAAGGTGTAGGAGCAGAATTTGCTGAACTTCTCCAAGCTGCAGGTGTAGATACTATTAAGGAATTGAGGACAAGGAATGCAGAAAACCTGCAACAAAAGTTGGAAGAAACAAATACAGCGAAAAGCCTGACAAGAAAGGTTCCATCATTGGATATGATTAAGGATTTTATAGCCCAGGCCGGTTCTACAGATCCTTCCATTACCTACTAGCAGTATCGGCATAAATATTAATATGAGGCGCATTTACCTTTTATCAAAAGGTATGCGCCTTTTTTTTCGACCTTCTTATAACTCAGAGATAGTGGAAGCTGCGTATTGATATATCTGCTCATTTTCCTAAATTTGTTCACAGCTCCGGATCCCAGGAAACCTGTTGAATGAATCACAACCCTAAAAGATTATTTTGTCTCTTTGTTTCAGCATTCATCCTGATACTAAACTCTTTTTCACAAAAAGTACCTGAAGCATGGCTGAAGTCTGAATTTATACTGGTGTTAAGCTCCTATATTTCATGGCCTAACGAGGCAGAACTGGATACATTCAGAATTGGAACCCTGGGAGCAGATAAAGTTTATTCCATGCTTGGAATGAATACTGTCCTGGATTCTTTAAAAAACAAACCCGTTTCCGTGGAACGTTACAGGCGGAGCAGGGATGTACGACCGGTACAGGTTTTGTTTGTAGGTGATGAAAGACCAACTGTCCTAAAAAAGGTTTTCAAACGATTTAAGGATGAACCGGTATTGATCATTACCGATAGTGCGATGAATTATGATTATACCATGTTGAACCTGCTTGGCAAGGGTATGGCTGGCAAACCCTTTGAAATCAATAAAGCCAATATTGAGAATGCCGGACTTAGTCTCTCGTATGAGATCCTGTATTTCGGGGGAAGGGAAGATGATCTCCGCCTTGTTGTCAAGGAATCCTTAAGGATGAGAGATGAGCTTGCCGGCAACCTGGATTCTCTGCAGAATGAATTAACAGCAAGGCAGGAAGAACTTGCTGAAACCAGCCTGAAACTGGAAAACAGAACGGCTGAAATAGGCCATCTGAACCAGGCTGTTAACCAGCAAACAGAGCAATTTATGAACCTTTCTAATGATGTGGATCTAAAACAGATGGATATGGAGGAAAAGATACGGCTACTTGGTTCACAGGAGGCAAGGATAGAGGAGAAGGAGAGGGAGATCATTGAACTAAACGATAGTATATTAAAAAGAGAAAAAATTTACGCGGCACAGAATAAGTGGCTGAATGAACGCTACAAGTTAAAAGCTAAGCAGGATTTGCTGATCGAAGAGCAGGGGAATAAAATAAATTTGCAAACTAAACTGATTGAGCAAAAAAATCTATTACTTGTTTTTTTCCTGATCCTCTCTCTGCTGATCATCACTATGATATTTTTCATCTATCGTGCCTACCGGGTGAAAAAGCGGGCCAACCGCATTTACCGTGAGAAAAACAGCATTATCCAGGACCAGAATAAGGCCATTTCCGGCCAGAAGGAAGAGATAGAGGCCCAGCGGGACCAGTTGCAGGATATAAACCGGAAAATTGAGCGTCAGAATGAAAATATCAGGGCAAGCATCTCCTACGGCCTGACCATACAGCAGGCCATACTCCCGGATCTGAAAGAGATCGAACGCATGTTTGAATCTTTTGTGCTCTATTATCCGAAAGATATTGTATCGGGTGATTTCTACTGGTTTTCAAACCTGGGGCGAAACCGTGCCGGTGATGAGACCATATTTATTGCTGCCATAGACTGTACCGGTCATGGAGTCCCAGGTGCTTTCCTGTCGATGATAGGATCCCGTATGTTAAGTGCCATTGTTAATGAAAGTAAGGTCAGGGAGACAGATACCATTCTCGAATTAATGGATAAACGCTTACGGCATGCGCTTAACCAGCCAAAGTCAGAGAACGAGGATGGCATGGATATCTGCCTGTGTAAAATCATCAGGAAGGATGAACGGAAACAAAAGGACCCGCCCATCTATCTCAGTTTCTCCGGAGCCAAGCGATCACTGTTCATGAAAAGGGGTGACAATGAAGTAGAAATTGTCAAAGGTGACAGGCGTACGACAGGAGGAAGCCATTTTAATCCCAATCCATTTTCAAAACATGAATTATTATTACAAAGGGGAGACAGGATATACCTGACGACGGATGGATTGATGGATCAACATTCCCCTTCGAGAGAAAAATTCCGGTCGAAGAGATTTGTGGAATTCCTGAATCGGAATGGAGATTTTCCAATGAATGAACAGCTAGCCAGGCTGGAAGAGGAATTACATGCATACAGATCAAACGAAAATCAGACGGATGATATCACAGTTTTGGGATTAAAACTTTAAATTTACTGCTCACTTAAATACAAACATATGGAAACCCTTTATATCCCGATCCTGGAAGATGAATATGACAAACCATTTGTTCATTTCAGGGCCAAATCCGGTGAATGTGAGATCTCAGGAGAGAGTTTTCCGGAAAAAACAGCTGAATTCTATGACAGATTGATGACATGGCTTAAGCAATATATGGAGGAAGTAAAGGGCCCCATTGATTTCAGCATAAGGTTATCATATTTTAACACCAGCTCCTCAAAACGCATCCTTGAGATCCTGATCCTCCTGCAGAAATATACCGAAGCCGGGGGAAAGGTAACATCCAGGTGGCATTATGATCCGGAGGACCTGGATATGGAAGAGGATATTGAGGATCTAAAGGTCATCTCAAAACTGCCCCTTGATTTGGTGCAGGAAGGCGGGGAGACCCGTTTCAAAACTTTTGATGATGGAGAGGATTAATCCAGGATCTTCTCGCTGAAGACCGCTGATTTTCTCAGTTCATCAATGATATTAGCACTTACCCAGTAAATGCCGGCATTTCCGTTTCCTGGACTGTTATGCAAGGTTTTGATGGCATCATAGTTCCAATCATCTGCCCTGGTATCCTTTATTCTGTCAGACATGAAGAATATATATTCTCCATCGCGGCTTACGTATGGTGACCATTCCCGCATGGCTTCGGAATTAACCGTAGGACCCATATGCTGGGGATCAGACCAGTTGTCATTCTCATCCCTGAAAACAATATAATAATCTGCACCACCGTATGTGTCTTCCATACCCAGTGCCGGTACAATAATGTAGTCTTCATTTTTGGAGCTTCTGGAGCCGGGAAGGTTTAAGGATCTCTTTTTCTGTGATAAAACCATCCGCCCAGTCAACCGGGACTTTCTCGAAATAATAATTCTCGATATCAATACCAGGATGTGGATTTTTCCATATCTCCTCTGCTGGCTTCTTACTCTCATTGTATTGCATTTCCCGGTGCTCGGGGGGCAAGCTGAACCAGAATTTACGTGAGTCTGCAAGGATGTACACGGGAATTCCTGCATTTTTACCAGCCAGGCAAATATTATAGCTGCCAGATTTATTTACGAAATAGTCCCTGAATATGGCATCTGCTCCCAGTAAGATCATATTGATCCTGTCCAGGTGCCGTGCATACCCAGTATCAGATACGAGTTTTACATCATATCCCAGTTTGTATAAATTCGCTGCCTGTATCCTTCCTTCAAGGATGGGCCGGGACTCAGTCTGTAAAATCTTTACTTTTTTTCTATTCCCCTGGTAGGCTTCAAAAATTTCCCTTACTGCACTGCTCTGGCTGTGGCAGAGGATCAGTTTTTGTTTCAGATCAATGGCTGAAGCGGCCTGCATTGCAAGCCTGATATTAACACCTGTCCATTTATCCCTGTATTCACTTAAAAATTCCACAAGCACCGCGTTCCAATCTTCCCTGCTGTTATTCAGAAGCTGGATAACCCGGAAGGAAAAATGCAGCAAAACAAATAAGCTCTTATGCCTGTCCTGAAGCCGCTTGATCTGGTCCATCAGGAAAGATTTGTCCTTCGTCGTTTGGAGTTCACCTTTGTCGAGCCAGTAGAGCAGAAGTTCAATGTAATTTTCAAGCAGCTCAGCTGAACCGGAGGAATTATCAGATTCAAATTTTTTCAGGTCATCTTTCCAGTTCATCTCCAAGGTTAATGCTAAAGACTGCAAATTACTATTAATTTCTTCTGTCTTGAAACAACTGGATAAATATTTCGTAAATACAGGCAGCATTAATCAATCATGATTCTCTTCATCTAGCTAAAGCCTGTATTTGCCAAATGTTTTGGAAGTATTTGATTGTTCCTATTCTGTTGGTAATCTTGACGGATCCTGCCTTTTCATCGGGTACCCTAACAGATAGTTTGCTTGTCCAGGCCGGCCTTGCTGAAGGTCACGAAAGGATCAGCTTGCTGAATCAGGTAGCCCAAATCCAGCTGGATCTGCAGCCTGAATCAAGTCTGAAGTATTCCCAGATAGCCCTGGATATGTCCAGGACCAATGGGAACCCCGGGGATCAGGCAGAAGCCCTCAAGAATATTGGTGCTGCATGTGTTTCCCTGGGTGATATGGGCAAAGCAGCTCCTTTCCTTGATGAAGCATATGGTATATACAGCAAAAGACTGGAAGAACAGGAATCCTTAGGAGACAATTGTAATGTTGCCTATATTCTGATGCTGAAAGGGCAATTCGAAAAATCTATAGATTATTATCAACGGGCCCTCGATTTAGCTGGAGGGGATGATCCTTCCGGAATTGCACAATGTCTGAGAGGAATGGGTGAAACCTACCGGGAGACAGGGCAATTCATACAATCGCTTGAATTCTATACCCGGTCATTGGAAATTCTGCAGGAATTGGGAACAGGTTATGGCATGGACAGACTCCATTTTGATATAGCCATAATCTATCAACGACTTGCCAGATATGATGAGGCACTCCGGAATCTTTTTGCTTCGCTTGAGATATCCCGAAAAATGCATAACCTGGCCCAGATGGGGCACACATACCAGGTCGCAGGGAGTATATACCTGCAACTGGAAGACCTGGAAAAAGCCCTGGAATATCACAGTAAAGGACTGGCCATTCACGAACAGATTGGAGATAGAACCGAGTTTGCCAATGCCCTTGATGTACTGGCTGATATCCACCTGGAATTGGAGCAATTTGACCAGGCTCTCAGGATGTACAATCGCGCATATGAAGATCGCAGAAAAGCAGGTAATAAAAGAATGATCTTACGTTCGCAAATGAATCTTGGGAGATATTTCACTCACCGGCAAAATTATCCACTTGCATTATCTTATTACCGGGATGCTCTGGTGCTGGCGCAGGAACTTCAGGACAAATGGGCGCTGGCCAGGATCTCGGTTAATCTTGGCGAATTGTATAGGGCCAGGAAGGAGCATTCTACCGCCCTTCAATACCTCAACGATGCTTTATCAATTGCGGAGAGCATGGAATCGAAGGATATCCAGCACGATGCTTTTTATGAGTTGTATGAATTGCACAAAAAGAATGGAAATTACCAGCTGGCACTCGAGTATTACCTAAAATATGACGCCATTCGTAAAGCCATGATGAATGTGGAGAGCCGGACCAGCATCGCCAACCTTGAATCCAGGTTTGACCTGGTAAACAAAGAGAAAGAAATTGAGCGGCTGGAAAAGGAGAATATCACAAGTCAGTTAGATCTTCAAAGGGGGAAGAGCCTCCGGAATTATTTAATATCCATTGCGGTATTTTTAATGTTCCTGGGTATCATCATCGCCTTTTTCCTGGTCCGGAATACGCGGATGAACCTGATGCTGAAACACAAAAACCAGGAACTTGAGGAACTCAATGAAAGGCTGACCAAATACAGTAAGGAACTTGATGAATTAAACCGGACAAAAAACAGGTTGATCTCAATTATCTCACATGATTTGAAGAATCCATTCCACAGTTTGATTGGATTCTCTGACCTGTTGATAAATGAGGCTGAAAAATTTTCCGAAGAGGAGAAACTATCATTCTATAAGAGCATGAATGATACCTCTAAAAAAGCTTTTGAATTGCTACAGAATTTATTGGATTGGACCCGCTTGCAAACTTCTGAAATACCTTTTAGCCCGGAGGACCTGCATGTTACTGAGACAATTCAGTCAGTGCTTGACTTACTTAAGAGCCATGCAAATGACAAGGGCATAGTGATGCAAACTGATGTCACGGAAGGAACCATTGTATATGCTGACAGCCGGATGTTTGAAACAGTCCTTCGAAACCTTCTCTCCAATGCCGTTAAGTATACCCCGTACGGGGGAAAGATCAGTATATCAGCCCAGGATCAGAACGAAGTCATTCGAATCGGCGTGAATGACACCGGTGTGGGAATGAATAAGGAGCAGGTTACCAATCTGTTCAATATTGATAAAAAGGCAACCAGGCCAGGCACCAATAATGAAATGGGTACAGGATTCGGTCTAATCCTCTGCCGTGAATTTGTATATAAGAACGGTGGAGAACTTAGCGTAGAAAGTTCCCCCGGGGAGGGCAGTACTTTTAGCTTCACGGTACCGAAAAGGCGCAATGCCTGATCAGTATATTTTTCTCTTTACATAAGCCAGGATCTGGAAAAGCTTTCTCAGCAGGTGACCACTCTCAAATGCCTTGTCATCATTTAAAAGATTGATTAAATGACCGTAATGCAGAAATTGATTTTTGTAAAGGTAGGCAAGGATTTGCAATTCATTTACAGCCCTTCCGTCCAGGTTTTTTATCTTGTATTCTTTCCTTGTCCTGTAATACAGCCTCAATAGGTTTTTTCCGAATTTCCTGCGTAATAATGGTTCATACCGGACATAATCTTTGGAGAGGAGGAGTCCCTTAAGGATATTTTCAATGCCCTGGCAGATCATTGAGAGGACCACGTTCTCTTCACTGTTATTTTTTCTTAACAGCAGGGCTGTCCGAATGAAGTTTTCCCCCTTTTTTAGGGTTTCTACCGCTATTTCATGCTCCCTCTGTATGGTTTCATCATTTACTTCCTTTGTGGCAAATTTTCGGGAAACCCGCTTCACAAGCGAAAATATCTTCTTAATGTAGTGTTTAAGGAAGTTCATTTATTACAGATACTCACAGTCTCTAATTTAGCAATAATCATGTAAACCAGAGAAATGATTCCAGTAAAATGTAAAATTAGGCAAATCTTTGTAGGAAATGCTTATTCGTATCGCAGGGCATCAGCCGGATTTGTGAGTGCTGCCTTGGCGGCCTGGTAACTCACCGTAAGGACGGCAATCAGCAGGGCAGCCATGCTCGCAGCCAGGAATATCCACCAGGCCATATCAGTCCGGTATTCAAAATTCTGCAAAAATACCTTTCCCATGACTAACAGAGAGGCAGGGATGGCAATCAGGCATGAAATGATAACGAGTACGGAAAACTCTTTTGACAGTAACATCATGACTGTACTGACCCTGGCACCCATGACCTTTCTGACACCGATCTCCTGCGTGCGTTGTTCCGCGGTAAAGGAGGCGAGTCCGAATAAACCCAGGCAGGCAATGATAATGGCCAGTATGGTAAAATATTTCAAAAGGGTCCCAAGCCGTTCTTCAGTCCGGTACATCTGGTCAATGGATTCATCCACAAAACTGTAGTCGAAGGGATATCCCGGCATAATCTCAGTCCATGTCTTTTCCAGGTCCTTCATCGTTTTTGTAAGGTCCCCCGGGGCAACCCTTACCACGATCCATGAAAGATATTCTTCAAATCCGAGCATAAATATCAGGGGCTCGATCTTCGTTCTTACTGAATGATAATGGAAATCCTTCATCACACCGACAATCCGGCCCTGCATTCCCCACATCTGGAACCTTTCCCCCACAGCATTTTCCTTTTCCATGATTTCTTCCAGTACTTCATTGATCATGAAATTTGCCGAAGTATCTTCCATGCTGGCCATGTCGCCTGGGAATTCTCTTGAGAAACTCCTGCCGTCCTTCAATTCAATTTTCATTGTTTCAATAAAATCATAATCGACGATGTTGTTGCCGATCAGTACATCCATGTCGGGATCTCTGCCGTCCCAGTCCCCTCCCCCTGAATTACTGCCAATTTGATGTGGCTGGTGACTGGCGGCACTGACACCGAGCACTTGCGGGTCCCTGAGAAATTCGTCTTTGATGGTCTGGTAATTGTCCTTTATTTGCCCCCGCATCTGGAAATAGAACATGTTTTCCCGGTCGTATCCGAGATCCTTGCTTTTCATGTAATTGAGCTGTCGGTAAATGATCACCGTCCCGATGATGAGAAAAACAGACAGCGTGAACTGGACTATCACCAGTACTTTTCTGAACCAACCGCTCTTCATTCCAGAACTCAGGTCTCCTTTGAGCACCTTGATCGGCCGGAAGGCTGACAGGTACAAAGCAGGATAGATCCCGGAGATCAGTCCCGCAATAAGGGTCACCAGGATCATCGCAATAATGAATTGTGGAGTAAGCAAGCTGCTGAAGTCCAGTTCTTTGCCGGATACAATGTTGAATACCTTCAGTATGGAGCTCACAATGATCAGGGCAAATATTAGCGAGATAAAGGCAAGTAAAACAGATTCTCCAAAGAATTGTATGATGATTGCCCTTTTGCTGGCACCGGAAGCTTTGCGCAAACCAATCTCCCTTGCCCTGGTGGAGGATTTGGCCGTAGATAGATTCATGAAATTGATGCAGGCGATGAGCAGTACAAAAATGGCAATGGCTGAAAAGATGTAAACGAAAACGATGGCACCGGGATCATGCCCGTATCCCCAATATTCATGCAGGTGTACCCCTGTAAATGAAGCTGCCATGAAATCAGTTGTAGTATCTTCATTATATTTCTTCACAACTGCGGTAAGCTTGCTGTCAACCGAATCAATGAGAGCATTTTTATAAAGCTTGATATACGTTCGTATGGAATTGCTGCCCCAGCGGTCATCGTACTGCCCGGTTTCTTTCAGGAAGTCAAACGGGACCAGGATATCAAACTGGTTAATGGAATTTTTTGGGAGGGATTTTAATACGGCCGTCACGGTGAATTCGAACTGGCTATTGGCAGTGAACGATTTCCCGACCGGATTTTCATCCCCGAAGTACTTTTCCGCCGCTTCTTCAGTCAGCACTGCAGAATAGGGTTGAGTCAGGGCAGTGGCTTTGTTCCCGTGGAGGAAATCATAGGTGAACAGGTTAAAAAAGGTGGAGTCAACCGCCACACAACCTCCCTCATAAAAAGCCTTTTCCCCGTAAGTGAACAGCATGCCACTGGGCCACTGGTAGCGGCAGGCATCTTCAATCTCCGGGATCTCGTCTTTCCAGACCGGACCACTGGGATAGGGTGTTACGTTTACATGATAAACCTCCCCTGAATAATACTGGTCCTCCTCCACCCGGTAGAGCCTGTCAGCATGCTCATGGAACTTGTCGAAGCTCAATTCATCCTGCACCCAAAGCAGGATCAGGAGTGCAGCGGCAAGCCCGATGGCGAGTCCAAGGATATTAATAAATGAAAAACCTTTTTGCCGGATCAGGGACCGGAATGCGGTAATCAGATAATTGCGAAACATATTAAGGATTTGGTTGGTATGAATGCAAACTAAAGACGATTAAAGTTACTAATCATTGCAGCTAATTTAAACCATTTAACA
>RCNC010001354.1_pt1 | contig 16451 bp, 15 predicted proteins | sample 2041301 | NCBI WGS metagenome assembly RCNC01 (sample SAMN09708231, study PRJNA481090) | Marine sediment metagenome, whole genome shotgun sequencing project. | biome: marine sediment; feature: ocean; material: sediment; isolation source: Sewage treatment plant 13A marine sediment (STP13A) ... | reverse complement strand
TCTGTGTTTTTCACCTGCTCACCATTATTGTTTTTGTAAGTTTCAGAGGTGGCGAGTGAGATTCTGGCAAATTTCTTACCACTTTCAAGTTCTTTTACTTCCGGGTCAAATCCCAGGTTTCCGATCAGGTTTACTCTGTTTTTTAAATTGTTCATGATACTAAAATTTAAGTTTAACAATAATTTGATGTGATACTACGATCATTATGGTACAAAGAAAAGGGGAGGAGATCAGCTTATTCGGTTATTAAGTACTTACACTCGTTTGTATTCGTTTGTAAACGGATATAGTTAATATAATCAGGTTGTTATGTGTTTTTATTTTTTGAGTAAGCTTTGTATTTATTATATCATTTTTATTTTTTTCATCTTTTATTCCACATATTATCATTTTTATTTCCATCAGAAGTATCCTTCTTTCACAATTTTCGTAATATATAAATGGTATTGAAAAAAATATCTTTTCGTCATTGGGTTAGGCGATTATTTGTAATTTCGAATCAAACAGAATTCTATGGAGCGTGAATGTTTAGACTGTGGTGAAATGCTCAGAGGAAGAGCCGATCAGAAGTTTTGTTCGGATGCCTGTCGGAATAATTACAACAACCGTATGAATCGTTCTGAGACAAATTTCATGCGGAACATTCAAAACATTTTACGACGCAATAGGAGAATACTGGCAGATCTGAATAATGAGGGAAAACAAAAGGTTCAAAAAGATTTGTTAATTGCAAAAGGCTTTCACTTTGATTTTCATACCAATATGTACACTACAAAAGCAGGCGAGGAAATATATTTTTGCTACGAGCAAGGTTATAAAATAGGGGATGAAGAATTCTATTCCTTATTCATAAGAGATTTTGATCAGGATGATCCTTTCTTAAATTAAAATGAAAATATTCTATTTAAATTGATAGGCATGAAAATAAAGCTAGTAATTCTGCTTGTGGGTCTCGTACTTATTGCATTATCATGTAAAGAGAGGCCCTCATGGGAAGTATTGATTAACGATTATGTGAATCAATCAGAGGCGGCTAAAGTAAATATACAGTCAATTGAAAAACTAGGTGTGGTACTGGCTTCTGACAGTCTTGAATTATATTGCCAGGAATTTAATTCAGAGGAAAATAAACTGGATGTGCTCTCTACAGATCATATTTTAAATACATGCGAAGAGACCATGCAAATTTATTCTGATATTATCAATGAACTAAGTGAAAAGGTTGATTCGCTTCAACAGAGTGTAAATAAAATTGATGAAAAAGAAAATGATAAAGGTCAAATCTATGAGGACCTGATTACATACAGTGAATATGATATTTATACAGGATCCTTGCAACGATGCAGAGATCTGAAAAGTAAATATCAGCATTTATACAATCGATTAAATACCTATAAAGCCAGGCCTGATAGCATCCTTGCATCCAGATACCAATGCATATTTGTGGAGGCTACCAGTGCAAATGATACAGTTCCTCCTATATCAAAAACATTTCTTCTAAATCCCCAGGGCGATAAAATATTAGCTGTGTTGGAGAACTAAGCTGTTCTGATAATACTTTTACTTCCTATGTATCTTACCTAAAATGCTTTAGCATGCTGGCTGGTTGACTCTCTTAATACCATATCTGGTCATATAATTTTAGTATTCATTAACATATTTTAAGAGAAAACTTGAAATTTTTTGCATTACTTGTGCAACATTTTAATATTTCAGACGTCATATTAGTGAGATTAGATTTTAAAAGCCTGTAAAATTATTTTTTCTAATTGCCATGAGCCCGATCTGGAACCAACTGAAGAAAACTGAAAACAAACTGAAGCACCTCGAAAGCATCAGGGAGACTGGGAATGATACCGGGATTGATCTATCTGGCTTATTTCAAAAATTGAAAATTAAGTCAAGAGGTACCAGTGGTGACAGAATTGATATGGAAATTCAAAAAACTTACGAAGAATACGCCTTGCTTAAAATCAGGTATTTAATGGACACCTTATAAGGTTCAGTTTCTATATTTTCATCCCGCTCAATAGCAATTGCTAAGGGCGGGATTTTTAATGAGACACAGCTTCCAGAAACAAAGTGACCTGAAAGTTGTATGTCGAATTAATCCCGGACAACAGAGTTTGTCGGGATCAAACATATATTATAATTATTTGGGCTTACTTTTCGTTCTGCATATTAGAGATTTTATAACTAAGCTAATTCGATTCCCTCAAAAATTCTTAATTTGGGGAGCAAATATTATTTTTCGTTTTGTTGGATTTAGAGACTTATCAAAAAAAGGAAGTGACTCTTCCGACTGGGAAGGCAAACCTGTATTCCCTGGTTTTCATAATTCCTGTCCTGGTAATTTTTTACCTCCCATTCCTACTTATCTGGCATGAGTCTGTCACTTTGGAAAGCTATCATCAATTAATTAGAGAAAAGGGCTTTCTGTTCTTTGTCTTATTGATTTTGGGAGTTCTTCTCCATGAATTATTACATGGAGTTACCTGGGCCATTTATTGCAAAAAGGGATTTAAATCCATTCAGTATGGAATTATCTGGAAAGCTTTAACACCCTATTGTCATTGTAGGGAGGTATTACCCATCAATGCTTACAGACTAGGAACTATTATGCCCGGCATTGTGCTGGGGTTCATACCTGCCCTGGCAGGTATTTTAACAGGCAACAGTATGAGCTTGATCCTGGGAATCATTTTTACGGTTGCTGCAGGGGGAGATTTTATTTTTATCTGGCTTTTAAGAAAGGAGCCTAAAGACTCTTATGTTCTGGATCATCCTGACAAAGTAGGATGTATTGTATATTCACCAAAATTATAAGAAGATTATGAAGATTTATTTTGCCGGTTCAATCAGGGGAGGTAGAGAGCATATTGAATTCTATAAGAAGATTATAGATTTTCTTGGAAATTATGGTGAAGTTTTAACATAACATATAGCTGATGATAAGATTACAGAAAATGGGGAGAACGAATTGACCGACAGTTCTATATTTAAAAGGGATCTGGATTGGCTAACTTCTTCTGATGTAGTGGTTGCTGAAGTCTCAAATCCCAGCCTTGGCGTTGGATTTGAAATTGCAAAAGCGGTTGATTTAAAGAAGAAAATTCTTTGTCTTTATAAAACACAGGTGAATAAAAGACTATCTGCTATGATAGCCGGATGCCCGGAAGTAAGGATAAAAGAATATGTTGAATTAGGCGAAGTAATGGCGGAAATTGATGACTATATGATAGCTTTACGATAATATATTTATATGACAAATACTGATTTCATAAAAAGCTTAAATGAGGAAGCTCCTGAATCAAATTTGCCTCAATTATTACAAGCCTTATGGTGGGATAAGAAAGGCGATTGGGACAGGGCACATTCCATAGCACAAATTGTGTCCAACCCCGATGGATCATGGGTTCATGCCTACCTGCACAGGGTGGAAGGTGATGAATGGAATGCTTCCTATTGGTACAAGCGGGCAAATAAAAAGATGCCGAATCAAAGCCTTGAGGAAGAATGGCTTATAATATTGGATTATTTGTTGGAACAGTAAATGAAAAATGATCTCAGATTTTTAAGACATTTGCTCTTCTTGAAGAGCTAAGCGATAAACATTCGTATCGCGTTTTTTAAATCCAATTCTACGGTACAAAGCATTGGCTGCCAGCCTTGCCCGGTTTGAAGTTAGGTTAATATGTTTTAGACCTAGATCTTTTGCTATGGCAATAGCTTCTTCCATAAGCATTTTGCCAATTCCTCGTCCCCTGAATGCTTCATCTACCGCTACATCTTCAATCACAGCCTTATTGCCACTTGTAAGATGGCATATTACCAGTGTAAGCATTCCACAAATTTCTCCATTATGAGTCGCTAATAGAATTTGATTTGATTCTGCTTTTAAAATCTTGCTTAGCTCTCTTTCACTAAGTTGATTGCTTGAAGGAGATAGTTGTGGCAATAATTTATTTATCGTCTGTAAGATGTCCTTCGAACTTTCTTTAACCCGTATAATTTTCATTTAAATAAAGCTTTATTTCATCTTATGTAAGATACAAAATTTTGACTAAACTTTATGTATACGAATTATTGAGTTATTAACTTCTGCACAAAAGTGAACAATTATGGCGATCAGACTGTTTAAATAATACGAATGGAGCTTTGATATATGATTTGCAGAAATTATTTATAAAATATTTAGACCGAAAAATCGTTTCCATTTAACAGATAATTTACTTTTTTGCAGTAGTAATAATTGAATTATGATATTGAGAAATTTTAAAATATTGTTTTTAACTGTTTTAATCTTGCCTGTCCATTTTTCGATGCTAGAGGCCGGGGAGAAGAAGAATCAAATAAATACTATGGAAGATAAAGATATAAAGGTAGAAACCCGGTCAGGTGGCCGTGAAGTAGCAACTTTGGGCGCAGGCTGTTTTTGGTGCGTAGAGGCAATTTACGAGGATCTCAAAGGAGTTGAATCTGTTGTTTCCGGGTATTCCGGTGGAGAGCAAAAGAATCCAACCTACCAGCAGGTGTGTTCCGGATTTACTGGACATGCGGAAGTTTGCCAGATAAGCTTTGATCCACAAATAATTAGTTTCGAAGAGATTCTCGAAGTTTTTTGGGAAGTGCATGACCCGACTACCTTAAATCGCCAGGGAGCGGATATTGGTTCTCAGTACCGCTCTGTAATATTTTATCATTCTGAGGAACAAAAAAAGCTGGCTGAGGAATCAAAAAGCAAGGCAGATGCTTCGGGGGCTTACAAGGATCCTGTAGTCACGGAAATTTCAGAATTTAAGGGCTTTTACGCTGCAGAAAAGTACCACCAGGACTATTTCCTGAACAATCCCAATCAACCTTATTGTTCAGTTATTATTAGCCCAAAAGTGAAGAAATTTAGGAAACAGTTTAAAGATCAGCTTAAGTAACCTTAATTATCTCTGGATTATTTGATATTGCTGAGCTTTTGTGTGACTTTATCTACAAATCCCTTTTGGAGTTCAATATCCTCTTTTTTGGCAACCTGGGCTATTAGGTTTTCTTCTGCTAATCGGGTGAGTTCACTTATCTTTGAATTATAGTCAATTATTCTTTTCTTCTCCTTTTCAAGCTTATTTTCAATACTCTTTTTGTCTTTTTCACTTTCCTTTAATATTTTTTTTGCTCCCTTTTCTTCGTCTTTACTGGCAGAAGACAAATTACTGCGATTTAGATCAACTTCATTCAGGTGTCTTTCATGTTGCTTTTCCAATAAAATTATTTCTGATTCACTATTCTTAATGTTTAGCTCATTGGATGCAATAGTTTTGTGGTAATTTGTATTTTGTTTTTCGAGCTTCTCAAGTTCGTTGGCCAAATTCTTCAAATTATTACCCTCCAGCTTCAATTCATCTGAGACAGCATTTTTATACTCTTCAAGGGCAAAGCCATATATAAAATTCTTAATGCCCTGATAGGTCCTTTCATTGTCGATATGCGAATCTTGTACTCCGGGCGTAAAGAATATACTGTCGACCTCAAATAAAGATATCAGCTTAACTGATGAATCTACTTGTATAACAGCACTGTATATATTTATAGGGTCGCTGTATATTTCAGTAATCAAAGTGCCTTTTATGGAATGTTCAGCGCCATTTTGCTCAACTTTAGCTTTGGTATTTTGCTTTATTTTCTTGGTCCAGGACTTTAAGACATCTTTCATGTTCGCCTGTGGAATCATAACAATATAAGCCGGTTTGTTTCCCATAGACATGTCTACATTATCTTCTCTAATTTCAATTTTTTCCTGTGAAAATGCCTGGGATGAAAATAGTAGGGACAGGATAACAAAAATGCTTTTAAATGTTTTCATAGGTTTAATCTGTATAAAGTTTATATTTTTCCGTTTTGCTTTGTAGGTAACAAGATGATTTACAATGTAAATATAATAATCTATCAGGTTTTTTCAATGGCTATCTTACTAAAATTTCGGGATTTACTCGCAGAATTGCTATGCTTTTCCTGATTTTGGTTCAGTTTGAAATAATTTCTAGGATTTTGTGCATCCCGAACATCAAAGTGCATGGATAATTTTCCATTCTTTAGACCTTGTGACTAGAAGCATTGAATACCACCTTTTTTCCACTTTTGGGTATTGTCCTAGATATCATATTCCAATATGTTTGTATAGTATTAAATTACTAAAACAAACATTATGGTTAAATTTTTTATCTCAATACTGGTTGGAACTTTGCTTTATGGGAGTGTAGCTCATGCACAGGCAGATACCAGTAAAGTAAGCTATACTCCTTATGAATTACTCTCAAGTTATTACAAAGACGACTTTAAACCTTTTAAGAAAGGCAATTCCTATGTTGGCTTGTCCTTTTCGGTTCAGGACAAAAATTTGATAAATACAGAACGAATTTTAGGTAAAGTCCTTAATGGTGATAATCTGAATTATAACCTTTTGTTTAAGGGAGGCTATTATTTATGGAATTATGCTATGGTTGGTTTAGACTTTAATTATTCTCAAAGTAAATTTACCGGCCGGGTGTTTGTTGACCCCGATACTACACAGGTTAATTCAATATCTCGTGGATATTCTTTTGCTCCCAACTTTAGGTCTTCAATTCCATTAACTGCAAGTGAGAGATTCAGTTTCTTTATAGATCTCGGTGTTAGCCTCGGATGGTCTTCTACAGTGGATGAACAAATCAAAAATCTCGATGAAATTTCAAAATCTTTTAGCACCCAATTCAATTTTGGAATTGGAATCAGTCCAGGGATTACATTTTTTGCCATGGAAAACTTTGCATTCGAACTTCAGCTTAATGTGCTTGGATATACTTATCAATTGACAAAAACTAAAACCGATGGGCAGGATGATGCAAGGGATGAAAGGAACAATGTAAACTTTAGTATAGATATTCTTTCTCTCGATATAGGGCTCGCATATTATATTGGATCGGGGAAACAAAAGTAAATTTTTATGATTATGAAAAAACAAATTTTATTACTATTCGCTATAGGTTTTATTCTTTTTCATGGATGTGTAAAAGAAGACTATTTTGGTTTGTCTCCTTATGGTAATATTAAAACTATTGAAGTAAGTAATCAGGCAAGTCAGGCAGTATTTAACACTCAGGATTATGAAATTGATATTGATTTTCCTCCCGGTGTAGAATTGTCAAATATTCAGATTACAAGCCTTACATTATCTTCCTATGCAATTTCTGATAAACAGTTGAATGATATACTTGATTTAAATCAGAATGATAGTATACAAGTGACAGCGGAGGATGGTACAAAATATACCTGGATAATCAAACCTTCAGTGGCATCAAGTACCCCACAACTTCCAGATTCTGATTTTGAGGATTGGTATCAAACTTCTTCAGGATACTATGAGCCTGGGACGGATGCAAGCACAACGGTATGGGGAACAGGGAATGCAGGAACTCAGATTCTTAACCTACTGGCTACAACTCCTATTGAACTAAGCCCGGGAAATAAGGCTGCAAATTTACAAACGCTTGATAATGGCTCACTGGCGGCAGGTTTTGGGACTCCGATTTCAGCTGGTTCAATATTTACCGGTAAGTTTAATAAGGACAATATAGATCCTACAGATCCTCAGGCTGCCATTGATTTTGGAACACCTTTCACAGGAAGACCTCAAAAAATGAATATCAAATATTCTTATACACCAGGGGCCACCAATAAGGACTCAGGAGGGAATGTACTTCCAGATCCAGATCAGTGCGACATTTATTGTTTGTTGGAAGTTAGAACTGCAACAGCAACTGAGCGCTTGGCAACAGCCTGGTTTAGAAGCAGTGACACAATAGAAGATCTGACAGATCTGCAGATGGACTTTGCCTATGGACCTTTAGACGATTCCTATCCGGATTATATGAGAGCTCCAGGCACCAACTTTGTAAGTGCAGATTCAGCAAGTTTTGTCTTGCCAACTCATATCACTTTTGTTGCCACTTCAAGTTTTGGTGGAGCCAATTTTGCAGGAGCGATAGGAAGTGTCCTAAATATAGATGATCTCGAATTCGTATATTAGCACGAAATATATAGGTTAGTCTCTTATTCAGGTAGTAAGATTTCTAGAAGGCCACGGGCTTTCTGACACCATAATATTCAACCATTATTCTCTTTTATTACTTTCTTGCCTCTCAATCGCGAGAATACGGATCATAAAAAAGATATTTATATTTACAGATAAATAAACTCACTTGATCCAGATGGATAATATTCGGAAATCTTATAAAAAGATTATTACATACCTGGCCTTTACTTTTGGACTTAGTTCAATTTTCTATTATTTGATTATTTCAGCTGGTTCTTTAGAAGCGAAGGGGGGCTTGTATGTGATTTGCTTAATGTGGTGCCCGGGTATTTCAGCTATTATTACACAATTAATTTATCAGAAAAACCTTAAAGGACTGGGCTGGAAGTGGGGGAAAACAAAATATCAGTTAATCTCGTACTTCTTACCAATTTTATATGCCCTTATGGCTTATAGCCTGATTTGGATTACAGGACTAGGTAAGTTTAATGGATTCATTCCCTCAAACCTTTTCAGTTTTATTGTTCTGGGAACATTAATGAGCTGTTTTACTGCTCTTGGCGAGGAAATTGGATGGAGAGGATTCCTGGTTCCTGAATTGGCTAAAATTACCAGTTACACCAAACTTTCTTTAATTAGCGGGGTAATATGGGCAGTATATCATATACCTGTCCTTATTTTTGCTGATTACAATTCAGGTACTCCCTGGTGGTTTGGTCTGGGTTGTTTTACCATACTTGCAATGGGTGCAAGCTTTATCTTTGCCTGGTTACGGCTTCGCTCCGGTAGTGTATGGACAGCCATGTTTTTACATGCCAGCCATAACTTATACATACAGGGGTATTTCGACCAGGCTACCGCTGATACTGGGGTAACGGCCTATATTAGTAGTGAATTTGGGATTGCTCTGGCATTGGTAGTATCCTTTGTTGCATACATTTTCTGGAGAAAAAGAAACGAGTTGACGCTTGCTTAAGCTCTTGAAAATAGTCAGTTTTCTTTACTAAATATGATTGAAATATGAGATCAGCGATTCGAAAAATAAAAGGATTCGTAAAACCTTCATTCATTGCTGGCTTTCTCCTTCTAATTGCTTTTCAACCCTCCTATAGTTATGCAGGAGACTTTAATAGTGTTGTTGTACAGCTTGGTTCACAAGCTGGTGATGTTGAAAAAAGAATCGCACACTTATTGATAGATAGGCTTTGTGAAGCTGGTATTCAAAATGTCAAACTGGTTTATGAGTCAGAGAGGATAGATTTTATTGCGAATGATCTAAGAATCCTAATGGGGATGCCTGATCATCATAAATATCTTAAGCTTCAGTTTGAAAAATACAGAATACCTGAACTTACAGATTTGGCTCCCGGGCCTGAAGGCTTCTTACTTAAATTCATTCATGGTAATAAGGAATCGTTTTTAATTTCAGCCGGTGTGGACGAAAGAGCTTGCCTATATGCAGTGGGTGAATTTCTCAGACAGGTGAAAATCAGAGATGGGGAGTTAAGTTTGCCTGAGGAGTTGAATATTCGAACAGCACCTGCGTTTGAGATTAGGGGTACCCAGTATGGGCAAAGTGGAGTCGCGAAACGATTGGCTCATGTTAGAGACTGGACGGAAGCTGAAACGCAAAGGGTGATCCTGGATTATGCCCTGGCCGGGGCCAATATATTCAGTACGGATGAAGGTCCCATGTTTGATTTTATTAAATCCTATGGATTAATGACTCAGGGCGCTTTTGGAGCCAATACTGCCGGAAGAGATATTCCGGAGGAATGGATTGCCTCTGAATCAATTGGCAGGATTGGGTATGCATGCTTGTCAGTACCGGAGGCCAGGGCATTTATGTTGAAAAAATGTGAAGATTATTTTAAGTCCAGCCCAAGCTTTGACCTGGTTAAATTCCACGGTGGTGATGGGGGAGGCTGTGAATGTGATAGATGTGATCCCTATGGCCTAACTTTTATCAAGTTAGTTGAGGAAATGGCGGCCATTATACATAGCTATCATCCTGAAAGCCGGGTTTATTTTACCAATCAAAAGTTTGATAATGTCGATGATAATGCCATATTCCAATATTTAAATGAAAAAGACAGAGACTGGCTGTGGGCCTGGGGTTATGGACCAGGTTCAGACGCCACAACCTGGCAACCGGGCCACCGTCAAACACATCGGATGGATCTGTTTCGCTACCCTGGATTTGGTCCCTATGGATTGTATCCACAGGAAATATTGCATCAGATTCCGGCACGACATGATCTGGTATATTACAATGAAATTACACACTGGAAGTATGCCCAACATGCTTATATTCAGATGTATCCGAGATCGGACAGGAATGGGGATCTACCTCTCCATTGGAGTCATGATATTTATGAGCGTAGACCAGATCAGTATTTAACAATGGTTTATAATCGACAGACCTTTTATGCCTGGCCGAGATACTACCACCGGGTCTTCAACGATTTGATGAGATATGGGGTAGGGGACATTACACATTCAAGTGGTCATCATGATCATTTTAACCAGTGGATGTGGCAGCGACTATTGTGGGCACCCAGAATGACTGTGGAACAAGTTGTGGATGAATACTGTAAATATTGGTTTGGTGATGAGGCAAGCCAGTTAATGTCTCAAGCTTTATTTCAGCTTGAGGAGAATATTGAAGAAGATTTAGAATTTCCTCTTGATCAAAAAAGTGGAATAGATAGCTATTATAAACTGGTAAAAAGGGCTGGAGAAATAATGCCTTCCGAATTGATGAAAGAAAACTGGCTGTGGAGAATGTACATGCAAAAAGCAGCCATAGACAAGTATGTGCAACTTAAAGTCAAACAGCAGAAGGAGTTTCAGGACAATATTGAAAACAAGGTAGGTAGTTTGTTGACTGGGAATAAAACGATATCAATCAAGGACTTATTAACTGAATTTAGTCCATCATCATTTGAAGAGGAAACGCCTGAAATGGCTGAACTAAGAATGGAGGCTGAACAGTTGGGTTCTGAAAGTAATGATCTATTTGGTGTTAGGAATGATGGGATTTATAATCTCCAACATGATTTTATTGGTTTAGCCTGGTTGGAACGACAACTTGAAAGAGCAGAGAATGCTAGTAAGAAAGATAGACTGAATCTGCTTGAAATGATAGCAGATTATGAAAATCCGGGAGAGGGTGGATCTTACGATAACCTGGGAACTTCAAATAATGCTCCAAATGTGATTTTCGGGTATCCTTATGATCATGGCCAGCCTTATGTTTCAGATATGATTTCCGAGGGAAACCGACCGAGTCAACGTTCTATGCACTTCACACAGGATGAAGTTCAGGGAGTAAGTCTTGAGTATACTGATCTGGATCCAGAGGCAAAATATTCAATTCAGTTTACATTTGTTCGCCCCTGGTACCAGGCCAGGTACGCCGACAGGATGAATCAGAAATCTCAATCCATATATGCTGACGATCAATTGTTAGTTGAAGAAGTTGAATTACCCTTGCAAATGAGCGATTTTTTTAACTTTGATATTCCTTCAAAACTAACCAAAGATGGAGAGCTAGTAATTCGATTGAAACATGCATCAAATGTGGCTCAGAGCGACCGGGTAGCCATTGAACAATGGCGTAACTCTGGCGGCTGGGGAACGATAGTTTCTGAGGTCTGGTTGATTAAAAAGTAGCTTAAAAATGAGGTATTTAATAATTAACGTAGCAATACTTCTACCCCTGGTATTTAGTTTATCATGTCGGAATAACCGTCTAAAGACCAATGAAGAAGAATTGTCAAAGGATATTCTTAGACAGGAAGAGGAAAAGGAGGAAGCATTAAAAGTTGGCCGCGAAAAACAGGATGGAGATACATTAAAGCTTCGATCGAAAGCTTTCCGACACAAAGAGGACCGAATAATAGATCAAGCCCATCCTCCTAAGATTATAGATATTGTCGGAAATCTTGAAAATATAAAAGAAATTACACTATCAGACATTGCTGCAGACATCACTTACGTCAGGATGGAGGCAGTGCCGGATTCAACAATTCCTACAGATCTGAAATTTAAGTATTACCTCTTGGAAAACTACATTGTTGCTCTTAATCACTATGGAATTCATCAATATTCCAAAGATGGAAGATACATTCGCTCCATTGTGAAAAATGAGTATACCGGGGTTGAAGTAAGATCTGACAGGATATTATTCTGGAATGATTATACAAAGATAGGCGGTGGCCTGGAGGTTAGAGGTATTGGGAATAGCCTGTTTTACATATACAGCAATAATATAACGGGGCACAGGTATATTATAGAATATGATTGCTCTACAACTCAAATAGCAGTAAACTCTGATTTTGACCCAGAAAGCCCTGCTCAAATATCCGGGTTGGGAAATGTGTTAATTGACCTTAATCATGGCAATACGGAGCCTCCAAAACCTCGGAAACATCAAGGTATGTTCAGCGGCTCACCGGAATTTTTCTTGAATAATAGGGGAGCATATATGTTTGATCCTAATTCATATGCTCTTCCAACAAATGGAGAAAATATGATGGTAATTCTTAATAATCAGGGTGATACTCTATCAAAATTTACGCAGTTAGAACAACTGACTAATTATTCTAAATCATTGATGCGAAACACAGATGGCGGAACCCAGTATGAAAATAATGGAAAATTGTACTTCCGGACACCTTTTAGCGATACAATCTTCCAGGTTATTCCACCAAACCGTTTATCTCCGGTTTTTGTGTTGAACCTCGGAAGTTATAAAGTTTCAAAAAAACAAGGGGTTGATCCTGATTATAAACTTTCAGGAAAAATTATACCCGGTGAATTTGCTGAAACAAAGAATTACATCTTTTTAACATTCACAAAAGATGATTATGATTGTCCAAACACAAGGAAAAATAAAACGGTTAAGATTTATTATGGTTTGTACTCTAAATCGGATCACCAATTCTCTATTATTAAGGGTGATCCATTTAATTATTCCCCTGAAATACTGAAGAATGATATTGACGGAGGAATTTCAGTTTGGCCCTCTGCCTACATGGTGGGGAATAATGGTGAAATATTGATTTCTTTAAAAGGGATAGACCTAAAAGAAAGGGTAGAATCTGAACAATTCTTAGGGTATGAGGTTTCTGAGTCTAAAAAGAATGAATTGATGCGGTTAGCTGCTTCGGTTTCCGAATTTGAGGATATCCTAATGATAGTAAAATAGTACTTACTTTAGAATGAACTTCCAAATAAAAATAGCAGTCCGGAATATAATCAGGAAACCAGTATATTCAAGTATCACTTTCATCGGTTTTACATTGGGTGTTTTGGCCAGTTTACTTATTTATATCTGGGTTTACAATGAGTTGAGCTACGAGAAGTTTCATCCTGATTATCAGCGGATTTACAGAGTTCTTACCCTTTCAAAGCAGGGGGACGTAATTGTAAAATCTCCTATGTGCTACCGGCCGGTGCCAAAAACTTTGAAGATGGATTATCCACAAATTGAATATGCTAGCTATATCAGTTATAGTTCGGAAGATTCACCTCTAAAGTTGCAGTCAGGTGGTGATAAAATTGAAGCAAAAATGTGCTGGACAAACGAGGATTTCTTCAATATTTTTAAAGGCTTTGAATTTATAGAAGGTTCACCTGAAACTGCATTTGAAAAGCCCGAAAATATTGTTCTTTCTGAAGAAACAGCAAAAAAAATATTTGGTGACCAGGCTGCCTATGGAAAGGTATTGATCAGCGACAAGTATTCCATGGAAGTATACACTGTTGGCGGAGTGATTCGAATTCCGGAGCAAAGCCATCAGGATTTTGGTTTTATTCTTTCTGAAAAGAATAGCCGATATTCAGCTTATTCTGATAGCTGGAGTGATAAGGGGCATGTCAGGGTATATATTAAGTTGCTAAATGATGCTACCATTGATGAACAGTTTCTTACAAATATATCAAATCATATTAGTCGATATTCCAACCATACCGATAAGCTTGTTTTTCAGCCTCTTGCAGACATACACCTTCATTCTGATTATGAGAATGACAGATACGATAAGAACCAAGGGAATTACAGTCAAATATGGATTTTATCAGGACTTGCATCCTTGATAATACTTATGGCCTCTCTTAATTTTTCAGTATTATCTGTTGCCCGAGCATCTGAACGCTCTGTTGAGATAGGCATAAAGAAAGTAAATGGGGCCAGGAGGATAGACATCTTTAGACAGTTTATGGCAGAATCTGTTTTTCAAACATTTGCAGCTACCATTCTTGCTTTAATTGCTGTTTGGTATATTCTTCCCTGGTTTAACACCCTCATATCAAGGCAATTACTTATACCTATTTCGTCTGAATTTATTACTAAGCTTTTTCTATTGACCATTATAGTTGGCATAATTGCTGGCTTATATCCTTCATTAATTCTCTCTTCATTTAACCCAATTGGAATTTTTAGAGGAGCTTCAGTATCAGGTTCAAAAAATAATTTTATCAGCTTGCTTGTTACTATTCAGTTTACGATAACCATTTTTTTTATCATTGTCACGGCACTGTTTGTTAAACAATTAAATTTTATACACAACAAAGATCTTGGGATTGATGACGAAAATATTGTTGTTATCCCAACGGGATTATGGTATGGTAATAAGCAATTTAAAGAAGAACTTTTAAAGAATCCAAATATTTTGAGTGTTTCAGCCAGCACTTATGCACCTGTCGATTTTGCACTCAAATACAGCTTTCCCTTAAGTCATCAGGGGACTTTAGATACCTTGCAGACATATTTGTATTTTGTAGATGAAGATTTCGCAAAAACCTATAATTTGGATGTAACCAAAGGTCAATTTCTAAAAATGGACTACAGTGAATATTGGAAGGAATATAAAAACTCAATGGAGAGTCAGAAAGAGGGAAAAGATTATGCAGTTTCTATTCCAATAGTTGTCAATGAAACAGCCGAAAGAATGCTGGGTTTCATAGATCCGGTTGGCCAGAGAATTGGGAATAATGTAATAGTAGGGGTTGTGAAAGATTTTCATTTCAGACCCTTGCATCATCCTATCGGACCGCTGGTAATGACCAATGATCCCCAGAATATAATGACAATGAATGTGCGTATAGCACCTGGAAATACATCTAAAACGATTCATTACATTCAGGATACATATAAGAAACACCGGGATGATAGAGAATTCTCATACCGCTTTTTCGATGATCTCCTTAATGAGAAATACCAGGCAGAAACCCGGTTAAGAAATATCACCATAGCCTTTGCTCTTCTGGCAACAGTAATTTCGGTTATGGGAATTCTTGGTATGGCAATCTTTTCTATCGACCGTCATACCAAAGAAATTGGCGTTCGCAGAGTTTTTGGGGCCAAAGGATCAGAGATTTTAATTATGTTGAACCGGAAATTCATAAAATGGGTAGTAATCGCCTTTATTATTGCTTCTCCAATTGCCTGGTATGCCATGCAGAGATGGTTACAAAATTTTGTTTACAAAACAGAACTTAGCTGGTGGGTCTTTGTTGCTGCAGGAATGATTGTATTTGGTATAGCATTACTAACAGTAAACTGGCAAGTTTTGCAAGCAGCAAAAAAGAATCCGGTCGAAGCTCTCCGGTTCGAATAGAAATGAATAATTGTTGTATTATTCCTCCGATAATATCAGAATTCGTTCAGTGATTTCGGGTCTAACATATTTCCGTAAATGCTCAGGATATCCTAGTTCCCATGGGGATGGGCCAACATACTCTGATTTTTTACCGGACATTTTTATATACCCATCCGATGATATTTCTACCACAGTGTGGAGTGGATCTTTATATGGCGCGGTATATTTAATCCATTTATATTCTTTGTCAATTTCTTCACTATACCTGATATATTCGTACTCTTCTCCCAGCCATTTATAGGACATTGAATTGATGGTAATATACCAGATACCATGTATTTCTTCCGCATAATCATGGTGTGTATGCCCGTTAAAACAACAAATGACTCTATTGGAAATGCTAGTTTTATTGTGATCTTCAAACAAGGTCCTTACCTCCCGTGAATTCTCTATCGAATATCTTTCCCCAGGATTATCGGGATCGGTTCCAATGCCCTGGTGGGAAAAAATAATTATGGGTTCTATAGCATTTTTTAGTTCCTCTTTTAACCAGTCTAGTTGTGCGTTTCCAATGTATGATTGATACCCTTTTGCTTTTGCCTGTTTCTTATCGTTCCCATTCAGCACAATAAATTTGAATCCATTCATGGAGAATGAATAGTACGAACTCTTCATTTTCCTGTAGGCTAAAGCTTCCTCTAGTGATGTACCTCCATCCATTTCATGGTTGCCAATTACATGGTATTTCATTCCAGGAAAGGACTCCCATATTGAAAAATATG